>Ga0181397_1000864_pt1 | contig 11209 bp, 20 predicted proteins | sample 20SPOviralmetaG_FD_130126 | JGI IMG/M metagenome (GOLD analysis project Ga0181397, IMG submission 130126) | Marine viral communities from the oligotrophic San Pedro Time Series (SPOT) site, San Pedro Channel, CA, USA - 20 SPOT_SRF_2011-02-23 | ecosystem: Environmental > Aquatic > Marine > Strait...
ACGCTTTTGCAACACCGCATAGCGGTTTTGAAACGCATAAAAACTCTGAAAGTTTAGTGCCAAAGTAGATAAGAACATACATTGGCTAAACAAATCCATCGGACTACGGGTCACGGGAGAGCCGGTAAGTATACGTCTATACTTAGACAGTCCCTTCATCTCTAATATATTCTTTGTACGGTTTGCACTTCTATTCTTAATAGTCGTGCTTTCATCTACTATCACTATGTTCTCATCATTAGCCTCAAGAAACGTGAGTGCCGCCTGCGTCCCGCGAGGCGTGGACAACGCTTCGGTGTTCATCACAAATATCTTCAGGCCATCAAACTTTTCATATACCAACGTCTTCATTTGTTTCTGAAACCACTGCGCACTGGACGGTTGCCATCGCACCATATTGATTTCAATGTCATCCGATAGATGTGTCGGTATCTCACCTTGCACCCAGTTATCATATACCCCCTTGGGCGATATAATAAGTGCTGCGTTTATTTTTCCCTCTGTATATAAGGCCCCCATCGTATCTATAGCCACCTTAGATTTACCTGTACCCATCTCCATAAACAGTGCATAATACTTTGCGTCCCACGAATCACGGAGCGCTGTCATCTGATGATCGAAGGGTTTCGTTTTAAATTTATATTTTTTCATTTTTACCTCTTGACTATAAGAACTTATACGCTTATATATGGAATTGTCAAGACCTGAAAAGGTTTTTAATCGCGAAAGAGAAAGGACGATACATGGACATAATGAAGAAACTAAAAGAGGATGCCAATCAGGGCTCCTTATTTTCCAAGCATACGTTAGATAATGAAGACTTATCCACGCTTACTGGATTCGCCGAAGCCATTATTAAGCAAGATGCTTTTGTGAAAGAACTAGACGAAAAGCTCAAAGAAGAGAAAAAGAAGCTGTTAAAGATGACGGATGAAGACTTACCCGCATTGATGACAGAAGCTAACTCTATGGAGTTTACTCTACTAGACGGATCAAAAGTAACTATAAAGCCACAGTATGGGGCCTCTATCAAGGTAGACAACCGTCCTGCGGCTTATGAATGGCTAAGGGAGCATGGGCATGACGACATTATTAAAAACACAGTATCTTGTCAGTTTGGACGCGGAGAAGACGATCTTGCATCTTCGTTCAAGGCGTTTGCCGAAAAGGAAGGCTACGTCCCGAACCAAACCGAAAAGATCGAACCCATGTCACTACGGGCTTTTGTCAAAGAACGTGTTGAAAATGGGGACGAGTTTCCCATGGACTTATTTGGGGCGTATGTTGGTCAACGAGCCGTCATTACTAAAGCGAAAGGAGCAAAGAATGGCTGAAGCAAGCAAATCAGTAGCTGAAAAGAAAGCTACAGAGGTTGTCGCATTTGATTTTGCACAACTTCAAAAAGACGCGGGAAAGGGTAACGAGAACGTTGGTAAAGACGATCTTGCCTTACCGTTTATCAAGATACTATCGGGTGTCGATCCAATGATGGACAAGCTCGATGGTAAAAAGGGTGACATATACAATAGTGTTACCGAAGCGCTATACAGCGGCAAGGAAGGCATTGTAGTCGTTCCGGTTGCTTATCAGCGTGAATTTCTACGATGGGCCCCCAGAGGCCAAGGTAGCGGCGCTCCTACGGTCTACAAGACAAGAGCAGAGTGTCCCGCCGTAAAACGGTCAGAGGATGACAATAAGGAGTATTGCACCGACGGCAGTGGGGATTACATCGAGGAAACGCATCAGCACTTTGTGTTAGTGATTGGTGCGGACGGTAAAGGCGAAACAGCGCTTATACCCATGAAGTCTACACAGCTTAAAAAGTCACGCAAATTTAACAGCATGATTATGGCGCAGTGTGACAGAGATGGGTTTGCACGGTTCGCGTATAAGTTCCGTATGAAAACCCTTGGTGAGTCCAATGATAAGGGCTCATGGCACGGTTGGGAAATGCAACTGGAAGGACCGCTTCTTGATGAGGACACTCAGAAGAAAGATCCTACTCAGTTTGCAAAAAACTTAGCGACATATGAACAGGCAAAAGCATTCTCCGAGAGTGTCCAATCGGGCAACGTTGAAGTAAAACGTGAGAATGAAGATGTTAAGAGCGGCGAAAAAGATCAGATACCGTTCTAAAGAGGCGGCCGCGTAGGGGTGATGGTTTTCCGAACAGAGGATTTAAAGATATTAGTCCATCGCCCCACCTTATGGGAGAAAGTATGTCATCAGTAGAAAAATTTGCCGCAATCTTTGACGGTCTGCAACTAGCCTACGGCACGTTCAAGATTGACAAGAAGCAATTAAATGGTAAGAGCACGGGCCGTGCCGCGATAGTTCGCGAGCCACGGTCCACAGAGCTATGGGAAGGTCACATATCAGGCAAAGGTCGTGGTATTGGTATCATACCCATAAACGAAGAAAACAAATGTGTCTGGGGGTGTATTGATGTGGATCAATACCCCCTTGACCACAAGAAACTAATAGAACAAATACGTAAGCTAAAACTGCCTTTGGTCATTTGTCGCTCCAAATCAGGTGGAGCACACTGTTTTCTGTTTGCTACAGAATGGATAGAAGCCAAGGATATGCAAGCAACGCTACAACAAATGTCTGCCGCGCTCGGTTACGGCGGTAGTGAGATATTCCCAAAGCAAATAAAACTACACTTAGACCGCGATGATGTAGGAAATTTTCTAAACCTACCGTACTTTGATGCAGAAGACGGCCTGCGGTACGCCATCAAGGATGACGGCACAAGCGCCACGCTTGACGAATTTATAAAGCTGTACGAGGAATACAAACAAACACCGGAACAAATAACACGCCTACAAGTAGGCGAGCCTAAAGTACAAGAGCCCATGATGGACGGTCCGCCTTGTCTACAAATACTGGCCAGTAAAAAGATAGGCGAAGGCGGTAGAAACAATGGGTTATTTAATCTTGGCGTATATCTACGCAAGGCCTACCCTGACAGTTGGGAAACAGAGATACTTACGTATAATATGCAATATCTTGAGCCCCCTCTTCCTCTTAGTGAGGTAAACATCGTAGCCAAACAGCTTGAGCGTAAGGAGTATGCTTACAAATGTAGCGATGCACCAATCAACGCCTATTGCAACAAAACCTTGTGTCTTACACGAAAGCACGGTGTAGGAGCGGCTGTACAAGGCGCTGTAATAGCAAACTTACGTAAATACAACTCGATACCGCCCGTATGGTTTGTCGATGTAAACGGTGAGCCCTTGGAAATGGATACGGATGCTCTGTTGAACCAAGCCATATTTCAAAGATCATGTATGGAGCAACTCAACTTTATGCCGCGCTCTGTATCTCGAATAATATGGGAAAACCGTATTGGATCTCTGATGCAAGAGATGAAAGAAAACGAAAGCGCCATCATAGATGTATCACAGGACGCTAGTGTCAGCGGACAGTTCTATGACCATCTTGAGGAGTTCTGTCAAAGTATGCAACAGGCCGACGATAAAGAAGAGATACTGCTGAAGCGTCCATGGACGGATGAAGACGAAAAGATGACATATTTTAGACTGAAAGACTTTGACGCACACTTAAAGCGCAACAAGTTTTTTGAATACAAAAGTCATAAGATAGCACAACGTCTACGGGACAAAGGTGGAGAAAGCTCACAAATATCAATAAGAGGACGCCCTGTGCGTGTATGGAAGATACCGTCGTTTGATGCGGTAGAGGTGGAGCTGTCCGCTCCTGAGTTTGGTGGTAACGAAAGCAAAGAGGTATTTTAATGTTAAAAGCAGACGGATTTGATGAAGCATTTTTAGGCGTAGCATCGCGATTTAATATGGAGGATGTATTTGCCTACGATAAGGATGAATGCATAGCTATACTATGTCGGCGTGATAATATGTCGTATGACGACGCCGTTGAGTTCTTTAATTATAATGTATTAGGATCATGGGTAGGCGAAAAGACGCCCCTGTTTTTAAAAAAGTATGGCAGTATAAAGGATGCAGTAGATGACCTCGATTTATAAAGAACGGAACCTTGAAATGCACAGATTACGGACCGAAAGAGCCATGACACTCACGGCTATTGGTAAGAAGTATGGTGTAACACGCGAAAGAGTGCGTGTAATAGTTAATAAAATAGAAGAGCAGAATGCAAACAAAGATATTCAGGATATACGGACCTCCGGGGACGGGGAAAACAACAGCACTACTGAATAAAGTTGACGAGGCATTACGTCAAGGCATACCGCCCTCAAAGATAGGATACTTTGCCTTTACCCGCCAAGCGGCTTATGAAGCAGTGGATCGTGCGTGTCAGCGGTTTGGTCTTGATGAAAATCAACTACCATGGTTCCGTACACTACACAGCTTTGCCTTGCGCTTGTCAGGCATACGCTCCGAACAAGTCATGCAGAACGAGCATTACAAAGAACTATCCGATACTATTGGCATAAAGCTCGTGCCTGACAATGGCGGTGGCGATAATATGTTTGAATCTAGTGCCAATGCGGACCCTTACCTCAGTATCATAAACTTAGCCCGTTTAAAAAAAATACCTTTGCGCAAGCAATATAATCTATCGGATAGCAATATAGACTGGATGACCCTGTCCTACGTCGCACGGTCCATACAAAGCTACAAAAACAGACTGAAACTCTATGACTTTACCGATATGCTAGAGATATTTGTAAACGAAAGCTCGCGTTTTTGTCCGCACCTAAGCGTCAGCTTTATAGACGAAGCACAAGACCTATCCCCGCTGCAATGGGATGTGGCCCACATTATAGAAAAACATTCGGATAGAATATACTGCGCGGGGGACGATGACCAAGCTATATACAAGTGGGCGGGGGCTGATGTCGAGCACTTTATAGGACTCAACGGAGGGTACGAGGTACTTGAACAGTCTTATCGCGTACCACAGAACATACATCCTCTGGCGTCCCGTATATCAAAACGCATACACAAGCGTGTCCCAAAAACCTATCTGCCCAGACCAGAAGATGGATTAATAAAACGTATCAATGACGTATCACACATAGATTTATCCGAAGGAACATGGCTCGTACTCGCGCAAGCTAATTACTTCTTACACGGCCTCATAGATAGTTTACGCAGTCGCGGTCACTTATTTGCGTACCACGGCAAACGATCCATCTCGCAAAAGATAAGCGAAGCGGTCAACGGATGGGAACAAATGCGTAAAGGACGCGAGATAACCGCCCCTGTGGCCCGTGTTATCTACAGCTATATGTCTGTGGGCAACCGTGTAAAGCGAGGCTATAAAAAAATACCGCACCTTATGGACGATGAAACCGTAACACTTGATGCGCTACAGCGCGATCATGGCCTTTTTGCCACCAATGATATGATATGGCACGAAGCTATGGATAAGATACCCGACAGTGAAAGAGCCTACATCACCGCTCTACTCCGTCGCGGAGAGAAGTTTAATGGCACGCCTCGTATAACACTATCCACGATCCACGGATCGAAGGGTGGGGAAGCAGAGAACGTTGTGCTATTTACTGATGTGTCCCCCGCCGCGTCCAAAGCGGCGGAACAGGACCCTGACGAACTGCACCGTGTATTCTACGTCGGTGTAACACGAACTAAAAAAAATCTATATTTAATCGAGCCAGAAGACGCATTGAGGAGTTACAGCATATGAACAGGAAAGACATACTAGCAAAAGCCGAGAAGATGATTAACGGTCCACGGGCCAAAGCTTACGGTGATGCCCACGAAAACCACAAACGCATAGCAAAGATGTGGTCGGTTATACTGGAGAAAGAGGTAACCGTATCGCAAGTCTATCAATGCATGATAGCGGTCAAGCTGTCCCGCCTGATAGAAACACCAGACCATGAGGACAGTTGGCTCGATGTCTGTGGCTACGGCGCCCTTGGGGGAGAAAAATAATGGCCTTGCAACTCGCGTTTGATACGCCGAAGTCGGAATGGCTACCGCCAACCGAGCTTCCCAACATCTTTGAAGCCAAACAAATAGCCATAGATGTTGAAACACGCGATCCAAATATCAAAACACTCGGGCCGGGGTGGGCACGAAACGATGGCGAAGTGGTAGGTTACGCTGTTGCCGTCAGCGATTGGTCAGGCTATATACCCATCCGTCATAAATACGGCGGTAATCTGGACGAGCGCATCGTAAACAAATGGCTGAAGAAAGTCTTTGAATGCCCCGCCGATAAAATCATGCACAACGCCCAGTACGATGCGGGATGGATACGGCGCATGGGCTTCACCCTCAACGGACGGATCATCGATACCATGCTTATCGCGTCTCTACTGGACGAAAACCGCTTTAGTTACAGTTTGAACGCTCTGGCCTACGATCATCTCGGTAAAGTAAAATCCGAAAAAGGACTGACAGAAGCCGCAAGAGGATTTGGACTGGACCCAAAAGCCGAGCTCTGGAAAATGCCTGCAATGTATGTGGGACCGTATGCCGAGGGCGATGCCGAACTTACTCTCGAACTGTGGAACTATCTATCAGGACAACTCGGCAAAGAAGACCTATGGCCCATCGCTAATCTTGAGCTTGATCTACTCCCGTGCCTGATTGATATGACATGGCGCGGTGTTCGGGTCGATCAGGAAAAAGTAGAGCGTACACGCAACTCTCTACTCAAGCGCGAGAAAGAGGTACTGAGCAACATTAAGAAACGTGTGGGCCATGACATCGAAATATGGGCCGCCGCCTCTATAGCGAAGGCATTTGAGGCTCTCAGCATCGAATACCCACGGACCGAGAAAGGCGCACCATCGTTCACGAAACAATTCCTGAGCGATCACAGTCACGAACTCCCGCAGTTAATTGTCCAAGCCCGTAACTTAAACAAGACATCGGGGACCTTTATCAATACAATTATGAAACATTGTCACTCCGATGGGCGCATACACAGCCACATAAACCAAATACGATCCGACGACGGCGGGACCGTATCAGGACGTATCTCCATGAATAACCCGAACCTTCAGCAGATCCCCGCACGGGATCCTGAGCTTGGTCCTATGATTCGCTCTCTGTTCCTCCCCGAAGAGGGCGAAAAATGGGCGGCCATTGACTTCTCGCAACAGGAACCACGGATCTTGGTTCACTATGCGTATGTGTATGGCAAAAGTAAGGGGCTCACTTTGGACGGTGTAGAAGAATTTGTCCACGGCTATCGGAACAATCCCGATATGGACTTTCACACAATGGTTGCCGAAATGGCACAGATACCACGAAAGCAAGCAAAGACGATAAACTTGGGCCTTATGTACGGTATGGGGGTCGGAAAAATGTCTGACCAACTGGATATCTCGCTTGACGAAGCAAAGGACTTGGTCCGCCAATATCATACACGGGTACCTTTTGTTAAGATGCTGATGACGGGCGTGCAAAACAGACTCAACGACAAGAGCAGTAGCGGTTCTATTCGGTCCCTGTTAGGACGTAAATGTCGGTTTGATCTGTGGGAGCCCGATACATTCGAGATGAACAAAGCGCTCCCGTACCGCGAAGCGGTGCAAGAGTATGGTGATACGACACGCCTCAAACGTGCGTACACCTACAAGGCCCTGAATAGATTAATTCAGGCATCAGCCGCTGATATGACTAAAAAAGCCATGATTGACATCTATAAAACAGGCCGTATACCGCTCATACAGATCCACGATGAGATAGCTATGTCCGTAAAAGACTTGAATGAGGCAGAAACTGTTTCGCAGATGATGGAAACTGCGGTAGACTTAGAAATACCGAGCAAGTGTGACATTGAAGTTGGCCCCGACTGGGGAACTGCCAAATAATATACTGCTAACACTTTTTCGGTTCTTTCCTCCCACCCTAGCCCCGCCAAGCGGGGCTTTTTTTCTTGCATCTTTACATATTATCTTATATAGTCCTGTAAGATACTATATAAGGACCCCTTATGGACACAGAAAAATGGAAATCGGTCCTCGTTCCCAAGGAAGTGTACGAGGAAATCAAGCGAACAAGCTCGGATCGCGGACGAACAATCAGCGGTCAGCTAAAAATTATCTGGCAAATTTATAATAAATTAAAAGAAAAGCTTGATCCCAAGCCTTGACTAAAAAAAATTTAGTTATAATATGGGATAAGTTATATATATTACTATAGGAGAAAGTATGACACCTGATATTGTTTATTTTATATTGTACCTAATAACCGTGCCCGATATCGAGAGCGATCAACGGGCTATCCATCGTATTTACTTTGAGAATGCGGATCAATGCGAATACTACGCAGAAATGCTAGGACAGGAGAATGATCCTATTGTAGGAAAGAAAAACTGTGTTAAAGTAGATACCTATCTCCCCAAGATGCGCTTACCTCTACCCAAGCCCGAGTTTATGAAATGAAATTAGAATATTTAGCAAACATTAATAATTTTCTCAAAAAAACAAATACGGACCACCAAATACGCCACTTCAGTAAAGAAGTTTTAGAAACAATTAAACGTATGACACGCCGTAAAAAGAAAAAAGAAGTGGATTACTCTAAAGTTTTTGATGACGAAGAAACAATTAAACGTATTCGGGCCGATATAAATAAGAGATTTATCACGCCTGACGGTTTTAATAATAAAAAACAAATAAAAAACAAAAAAGACTTGTAAAGTCTTATATAGTCGCGTATAACTACATACTGAGGGAAGTCATAGGCCCTCTCCCGTAGTTAAAGAAGAGCCCTCTAGAGATCTAGGGGGCTTTTTTTGTGTTGACAGGCCATTTTATCTGTGATTATATGGGACTATGTCAACTACAGGAGAAAACTATGGATAAAAAAATACAAGAAAAGGTGATTGCCACCGCTCGTGAGTTCAAAGACGAGGGCGATATATGGCACACCATTTGGCACGAAGGGGTGCCTTACGATATGCACCTCATGCTCGATCAATCCCTTGAGGATAAAAAATGGGAATACGAAGTGCTTGTCTATCCCGTTAAGCAAGATGAAAACGGCGAGTGGACACGCGGTGTTGTCACCGATCCCGAGCATTGCGATGAGCTTTTGTTTAAACATACCTTTCCAGACAGAGGAGAATGGCGATGAATAACGTATGGATATTTAAATTTAGGGAAAGCGGTGACGAGGATGACGTAGTCGTGTTTGACTCTAAGCCGTCCCGAGAACAAATGGATGAGGTATTGTTAGATAATCTCGATCAGTTGTTCTTTGATAACAAAACGCACCCCGATCAAGAACGGGCTAGGGAAGATGACGATGACTTTGAGGCTCTCTACTACGAGGATCTTTGGGAAAGAGAAGTGCTTAGTGGGGCTGAAGATAAAAAATCTTTGCAACAAAAACTAGCCGAGCTGTACGAGATAGCCGAGAAGATCGATCCCGATACAGCGTCCGCTATAAGCATGGCCGAAGAGACGTTGAGGAGAGGCCAATGAAGTATCGCGTAGAAGTTGTGCAGACTACCGTCTTATATATAGAAGCCGATAGCCCCGAAGAAGCGCAAGACATAGCAACAGGCGATTATATTTGGGACGAGGATCAAACCGCCCCAAATAGTTATGGCGTCCATTTTAACATAGAGGAGCATCGAACATGATCACATTCAATAACGAACTGCCCATGGACCACGAAGTAAGCCTAACGCCTTGGGCAGATAAGTGGACAAAGGAAATCCAAGAGGAGAATGCCGAACTTGACTTGGGAGTGGGTTGGGACTCTTGTAACGAAACTGCTTGGTTGGAACTTGAGTGGCACTTTGAAGACTATAATCTTGAAATGAGGAGAGGATAATGACAGTACGTGTGCATCTACAAAGCAAAACGGGCTCTTGGTCCGAGGAAATCGCAACGTTTACGACTGAGGAGTATTATGACGTTTGCTCCAAAGCCCTCGAAACATGGGCCAACAAGAATGGCCATATAATCACCGAAAGCATAGAAGAGGAGAACGATAATGACTAAACAAGCAAGCATAACCAAAGCATGGACCATAAGCCACGAACAACGGGTCCAAATATCTCAAAATATGCAATGCATCGTAAATATTGAATTAGCCACAGCAGAACATTGCCCAATAGATTACAACGATATCTGCAATCTCATGTCCCTAAAATGGGACTTGTTCAATATACTGGGGATTGACCACCAAAAAAATGAAGAGGGGCATCGTAGTATTTATAATAAATTAGTGCTAAAATCTGAGGACGATGGAGCAGATACTTAATTATATTATCGAGTACGGGGAGCGCGGACTGCTCCCCGATGACGTTGAAACACAGAAAATTATAAAAATAGCCAAGTATATAAAATACACAAACCTAGTTTATATCGCGCAAGACTTTGAAAACCTCGCCGATATGATCTTACACGAGGATCGGGATGGACATAAGAAGCACTAATACAAAAGTCGTGGGAAACCATACACAGGCAATGAAACATATGGGTAAGCTCAGTTTGAAGATCGAAACTATCACAGATCAGGTAGAAAAAATGATACTGGATTATAAAAAGATCAATATTAATAGTCCGCAGATCTCGCCCGAAGAGGCCTCCTATAATCGGGGCGCGGTAGACGCTTTGCAAAAAGTTTTAGAAAATTTAAAAAAAGATTGTAATAAATTTGGTTGACGTATACGTAAACTTGTTTCACGTGAAACATTAATAATTTTTTACTTGACAAGGTCCTTTAACTATTATTAACTGATAAATACCCAGGATGGGTAATAATTAAAGGAGAACCTATGACAATAAAAATTAAACTTTTATCCAGTAAACAAATACAACGGCTCTCGGATCACGAACTTAAAAGAAGAAGAATAATAAGTACTCTAGCGCGAGAGATATGTGAAATTCGAGAAAAGGAGAATGAAGAACAAGCTTTTGATCTAGAAATAGCTATTCTGACCTATGAGTTAAATCAACGACAAAGAAAGGGAATAAGGATATGAACGAACCTAAATTAAAAGACGAAGAAGTAAAACTTCTTCTAATGACATTAGAGAGTTGTATCTTTCCAGAAGAATTTAACAGACACCCAAAGAATAGAAGTCGTTCTGTTCAACTCAGGACCGAAAGAAAATTAAAAGCTATTCAAAGGTATAGAGGAGATGCCAAGTAATTTTGTAATTAAAGAAGTAGTCGGGCCTGACAAAAAGGTTCAGTACTATATAGAAGGGGCGGGCCACCCTATCACAAACAAGGTCGATAATCTAAAAGACGCGGAGCAAA
>Ga0181397_1000867_pt1 | contig 11199 bp, 14 predicted proteins | sample 20SPOviralmetaG_FD_130126 | JGI IMG/M metagenome (GOLD analysis project Ga0181397, IMG submission 130126) | Marine viral communities from the oligotrophic San Pedro Time Series (SPOT) site, San Pedro Channel, CA, USA - 20 SPOT_SRF_2011-02-23 | ecosystem: Environmental > Aquatic > Marine > Strait...
AGTACAAACTCGCGAACACTTATGTCTAACATTATGTCTCACCTACCCAACCACCTAATTATGAACATAATTAGAATGGCTGATGGTGGTCTCCAAACACACAAGGCAAAAACAGGAACTATGCTTACACATATTAACTCTCTCCAAAGCTACCGAGATGGTAATTTAAGCATTAAAACATCTCTATTTATGGGTGCTGTTGCCTGCGGTGAGCGTAGCATACACTTACATAGCATATGGAATTAGATAGAAATATGATAACTTACCTACGAACTAACCTGTTTTTTATATGAATAGATAAACCCATAATTCGCTGTCCTCTGTAACTATTTGATTTTAAATTTAAGTTAGTTTAGTAGCAAAAACTCACATATTATGGAGAGTTTTAACATTGATACTTACCACGCTCTGAGCAAAGTAGAAGCAACTGAACTATATACCATGTTTAAACATCTTCACCATATACTGACCAAATACGGCATAGAATACTGGTCTTGTGGAGGAACTATGCTTGGTGCTTTAAGGTCAGGTGGTCTTATTAAATGGGATGATGATGTAGATATATGTGTTGATCAGTCTAACTGGGCGACAATTAAACATATGAAAGATAAGTTAGAATATCTACCATTTGATCAGTCTAATATGACTAAAAGTCAGTACATTAAAGCTCGTGGTAATGGAACTTTACCACGTAAATATACCCTTAACTTCGTGGGAAAGTATTGTAAATTACAAATAGGTCAGGGTAAGGTGAGAGTTTGGATAGACATCTTTAAATGTGGTATTGCCCCTGATAAAGAACTTATATTTGGAGCATTCCCTCAAAAGCATTATGCTCACTGGTGGATGACCAAAGATGAAATATTACCTCTTCGTAAAATGAAATTTGGAGACTTCGAAATAAATGTCCCTAATAAATGTGAAGAACTATGTGAAAAGCATTTCCCTAAATGTATGGAAATTGCTGATGTGTATAACCATCAAGGCGAAAATGGTGCTTATAAGAAGTGGGGCAAGTATAAATTGACTCCCGAAGCTATTAAACCCTATGAAGTATAAAATCGTTAGTTCGCTGTCATCGGTAAAAATTAGATTTTAGATTTAGATTTTTTTAGTAGCAATATAACTGAACACATCATTTGCACTCTTGATCCAATGAGTTTATTTGACATATGCCCTGATCTCGAAGAGTTGATAGTTGATGAACTAAAAGTTCTCACTAAATATAGGGATGCGGTCAAAGAATTCAAAACACGTATGGAACTCGGTAGGAAAGCACTTAATTTAAATTTTAAAGACAAGGACACATCGTTCTTTTATCGGCAAACTAAATTATACTATGGTATGCCTAGGAATATAATACATACTCTTTTCCCTAAATACGGAAAGCAGAATAATTCATACGGATCATATTACAAATCATCACCTATGAGGTATAAAGAATTTGCTAATATTCACGGATTTCTATATAATGCTGACCCTGAACGATACCAAAAGTTCCTAACAGGTGAAGGTGCTTCATCATTGGAAGTGAACGTAGAAAATCTTAATAAAGTCCTCACAGAATTAGGTGCTAAAAGGTTTAAAAGTAAAAAGAAAGATGATAAAGTTAAACTACTCATGAAATACTAGATGAATAGATAAATCGTTAGTTCGCTGTCAGTTGTTAGAATTTGATGCTACATTTAGATTTTTTTAGTAGCAATATTAGTGATAACTTATCACCAAAACTTACAAATGACTATCCAATCACTTAAAATTAATGTCTGGAAAAATGTGCCGCAACATCAAAAAATAGTAGATATATTCATGAATAAGATTCAAGAAGAATGTCAAGCAGAGAATAAACGCATCAAAGGTGATGTGAAAATTGATGATGCTGAAATTGATGCTGGGGTAGTAATACCTGATCATGAATACGATAAATGGACTTCTGAAATATCTAAACTAAAACCAAAGAAACAGAAACTATGGAAAAAAACTCTCACTGATAAATGGGGATGTAAAACCAAAGTCAGATACGAAGATGGTGAATTTTGGAATTATTGTGCTGCTGGGAGTAGAATTAATACTGAAAAAGGTAGAAGATGTAAGGTTCGGGGAGAAGGCCAGCAGTTAAAGGATGCTCTTAAAGAGGGATCTACTATACGAACAGGATCTCTACTTGGTGCTGCTTCTGTTGTTGCTACTAAACTGAAAATGATTGGGGAAACTGATATGGATGAACGTGAACTGAAACTATGGGTCACTATAATTGATGGTATATGGAAAGATATTCAAAAGTCTATCACAGATGATAACTTGACTGGGAACCATTACAGGAATCATACTATAAATGTGAGTAAGCAACATAGTCTATATGGTCATTAGATATATATAATAATAATTTACCTACGATTGTCTGTTTTTTATGTGATAAGTTAAATCGTTAGTTCGCTATCACTTGTTAGAATTTGATGCTACATTTATTATTGTTTAGTATAACTAAAATATCACCAAAACAACTGAAAAAAAGAACACTTTACTATGCCTCTATCCAAAGGTCAAAAGAAGAAAGCAAAGGCGAAGCGTAAGCAAGTCCGTAAAGATGAGGAAATGGCGAAGAATATGAGTGCTTTGGATAAAGCACATCAACTTCGTGATCACCTTATTAATACTAAATATAATGATGGAACTGCTGAATCATCTTTAAAAGCATGGAGCGAAGCTGTTGATGTTCATTCGAGAAATTTTACACAGGGAGACATGATTGACTTTGAGTTGGAGAAACATCAGCACTTATACGATACCAATCACAAAGAGTATATGGAAAGAGTTACAATTGCTCCTATACTTTCAGTAGCGTTAATGTGTCGTTCTGACATATGTAATAAAGAAAAAGAAGAAATGATAAATACTATGGCAACCAGAGTTAAGCATGATAAATGTTATCTTGAACATTGTAAGATTATGATTGAGTTTTGGAAATTATCTAAATCGGTACATGAAAATCCTACAGAAAATCAATGGTTCTTATATATGAATCATTGTAAAGAATTCCATAAGAGAATGCTGGATAATTCTACTGAGTTAGATGAGGCATATTCGGAAGGTGTCCGTCTAGGATTATATAAAGAAGAAGAGTATAATACAGCGATAAAACAATTCGCACACGAAATGTCTATGATGCATGAATTAGCAGAGGGAAGTAGATTCGGTAAGATAGCCTCTGTTCCCTTTCATAGTAGGGGGAGGTAAAGTAGGTATATATATCCCCCCTCTATAATATTTTATAAGTCTATATAGCATATATCATTTACCTATGAACCTTTTTTTAATTCTAATATATGGTTGTATATTCATACCATTATTACCTTTTAAAAGATATCTTTTTTTTGACTATTACAAATTATATCTCTATGTATACATATGACTATTAAACAAATATACTTGCCTAAAATAATAAGTGATGATGAACTGGATAAGGTTAATGGTGAATTTTTACATGATGGATTTATTCTACATGATATCACTAGCGATTGTGATATATATGATATTGATACTAAACAATTTATATGTTCATTTAGAAAAAAAAGACTCACCACATCTCAATATGCGTGGGACAATTATAAATATTTATCTGTGGCTGCTCGGGGCAGAGGTGCTTCTGCTGGTCCCATTGATCCTACCTCTCAATACTGGAAAAAAAGACAACTTGTAAATACAAGAGGATATTCTACATCTTATTTAGTTAATGGAAAACCAAGTAAAATGAGAGTAAATAATCAAGTCAATTCTACCCCTATCGGTTTCTTTGATGCTACTAAAAGTTTAGGTATAAATAAACCTTGTAGGTTATCATATCATACAGCACAGAATTTAAAATTATATGAAGCAGGCAAACCTTACTTACATGATCTAAATAGATGGTATAAAAAAATTAGACCTCACGAACACTCTGTTCAATTACAAAGAGCAAATATTAAAAAAGATTTTAAAATAGATCATACTGCTTATAGCACTATTACTATTAATAGAAATTTTAGAACTGCTCTCCATAAAGATAAAGGTGATTACGGAGGTATCGCCACATTATCATGCATAGAATACGGGGAATATAATGGTGGGATATTTTTAATCCCTGCTTATGGGATAGGAGTAGATATAAGACAAGACGACATATTAATAGCAGATGTTCACCAATATCATTGTAATACTGAAATATGGGTGACTCCTGAACAGGCTGAACGGAATGCGAAACTGGAGAAAGTATTTCAGGCGAACCCCGAAGTCGGTACAATCGGAGCATATGAGGATTACGCAAGGATATCATTTGTATCATATCTTAGAGAGAAACTTATTAACTGCGTTTGATATATAAATATATATTATATATAAGTTATATGATTCATAAATCCCATAGTAAAAATGACCTCATTGATTTAATCAATACTATTAACTTACCTATCACTAATGCTGTATCTGATAATAAAAATCTATACAATCTAAAATCATCAGTATATTTAATGATGACTTGACCTTTGATGATAATGTTTATAAAATCAATAATACTAATGATCTTAAAACTTACTTGGAAAATAAAACTCCTAAACGAAGTCTAAATGTTAAAGAAAAGAAAAATGTTATGATCATATGTAAGAAAGTTGTCTTTTATTGCACGAATGGATATTGCCTGATGAAATCTCATTATGATACTGAACAAGAACTAGATGATGATATGTTATATATATCACAATATGGAGACTTACCATCTGTTCGTAGAGCGTGTAAATTGATGAATGAAAATATTATGAGCACGAAGAAATATGAACCACTTATATCACCTCATGTATTAAAAGAATTAGAAGAAAAACAAAAATTAAAAGTATGTAATAAATATGTATGTCAATTTATTAAAGGTCCCATTACTATCACTTTTGATTAATTATTTCAAGTTATCTTTTTTTTGTTGCTATTAGATATAAATGCCTACATTAATAGATTTTGAGGTGCCTAAAAGCGAAGACTTTGGAGATGTTCAACAAGAATACGATGAGATTATTGAAATTATTGATAATATATGGGATGAACTTAAATTAGATCCTAAACCTGATATTGATGAGATGAAGAAGAAGCTAAATGCTGAACTATTTAATGTAAAATTAAGTAATTGGAAACAATATCGTAAGAAAGCATTACAAATCATGGAGATTGAGGGTGATTGGTCAGTAGAAGTTTAAAATTCATATCTTCTAGTAACTTATACTTATCAGGGAATTTAAGTTTAAATTCCTCTTGTCTATTATTTTTATGATACCATCGGTACAAATTCTTTGTATTGATTTTATCTTTATTTTTATTATTGTATTCTAAACGTTTATCTCTATGTTTATGATAACTTTCCCTATTATACTTCTTCTGCTTTTCTACCCAGTCTTTATCATGTTTTAAATAATTATGATATCTATTCCTATCATACTCACGCTTCTCCTTATAATATTGTAATATTTGGATTATTTCTTCTTCGTTCATTTTCTATATGGTATAGTATAATATATTCTTAAATGATTACTGATAATGAAATTAATTGTATCTATATCCTATTAATAGTTTTCTATATCTATGGTTGGATATTATTATTTGGGTCTTTTATTTGATATCCATTCTATCTTGTCTGCTGATGGATCACGTAAATTTTTATGAATCTTTGCCCCTTGTTTAGTGAATTTTATATCACCATTTACCCATTTACCTACATCTTCAAAATCATCATCTACAACATTCATATCTGGTTCTATACTATAAATGACACCTTCATATCTTAAATATATCGCTTCATCTTCATCATCTTCGTCTTCCTCTGCGAAATTTTCTATTACTAACTCTTCATCACTTTCTTCTTCTGGTTCAGGTTCAGGTGATGAAGCTTGGGGAAACCAATCAGGTATTTTTTTTGGTAATATGAGTTTAGGTATTCCTTTACGTCTTCGTTCTGTTTCGTTCTTGTGCCTATCATCGGAGACATGCATGATAAATCCATTTGTCGTGAATTTTATATCATCATTTACCCATGTTCCCATTTCCTCTATATCATCAGAATATACTATAATTCCCTCTAATTCGCTGTGCGTATCATATGTTGGTTCTATCAGATCATATGGAACGTTTTCATATATTATTTTCATAGTGGAACCATCATCATCTTTACTAGGGGACACTACCTCACGTTCATATGCTTTGATATTCTTCTTATGCTGTTTTTCATCTACCCATTCATAAGTTTTAAGATCATTAGGGTAATCTGTTAATTGTGCTATTATATTCATATTATCATCAAATATCTCCCCTGCTGGATTCACAGCATATGGGAAATCCGTCTCCTCTCCATCTACCACTAAATAGTAATCCATAACATTCTCTCTCCTATAAGCAAGCGACCCGAAGACCTCCTCATCACCATCAGGTACTATTTCTCCTGTGGCGATGAGTTTGTCGATCCCATCAGGTTCAGGGAGAGGTTTAGGATCAGGATCAGGTTCAATATCACCTGATAACATCTTCAATTTTAACCGATGTCTCACTAACTCACCTTTATTAAAACGTATGTTGCCTCCGTCCACTGCTCTCTCTGGAAAATGTAATTCAGAGTGAGCATAATCGGTAAGAGAAAGACCTACAATTTCACCAGTTCTATAATCACGCACATATAAATCATCTGTGGTATAAAGGATACCATCAGCTCGTATTATATTATTATTCTGACCACCTAATCCTCCTCTTGTGGGAGGAATAGTTGTATAATTAAATTTAGGTTCTTCTAGTAGTTCTTGTTTAGGTGGTGGTGGAGGAAGAACTCGTTTCGGTATAGATGCTTCTGCTGTAAATGTTTCTGCTTGACGCTTACTTTGTGATAACTTCACCGCATCACGTGTTCTATCTAATATACCAAATAATCTATCATTTTGTAAGAATAGATCAGGTTTCCCTTTATCTCTATTACCTTGTGCTCTTTTTTTTATCTGTGCTATTTTACTTGCTCCCCTGTTTCTCCTATCTTCTAACTCATCTTGATATATATCTAATAAATTGAGAAAGGATTTATAAGGTAATCTATAATAATCTTCTTTATTTTTATTATTTACTATGACTATATAATCATCAGGTACGAGATTATCTAAACGAGCTGTTAATCCTTTCCCTCCAAGTGGAGAGAACTTCCTATATGAAAAAGGAGTATCTTCTTGGACTATTTTTAATAGTTGTTCTCTGGCGAGCCCCGCATCTCTTCGCAATTGTGTTAAATCCATTTATACATAGATATAGATTAAAAATATAGGTATAAAAAAGACAACATTAAATAATTACAAAGTGATTATGACATCTTAATATTTCTTGGGTCGACCTCTCTTCTTTTTTACTTTATCTTGTTTAACTGATTTTAACATCTTCTTATTACTAGTGAACACTTCCTTATCTTTATTCTGTGCTTTACGTAGCATACTCTCCTTTTGCTTTTTAGTCATATCACTACTGACTACTGATTGTGCTACTGCTCTGTTAGGCATACGTGTAAATTCACGTGTTTCAGCATTTACTACTGCTGTAAATCCTGATGGGACTAACTGATCTACTGCTTGCTGTGTAGATTTCGCTCCTGATCCCGGAAGTATTCCTGTATGTATCCCCGGAGTCCCAGCTAAAATTTTACGCAAGTTATCTGCTGCCGAACGAACCGCATGTATATCGCCTGTGAAATGTAAGTTTTCATTTAAACCGAGGGGTCGTCGGGGACCAACTGCTCTACCTAATCCACTCATTTTATACTATGATGTATATAAATTTATAAAATCTAAAATTATAATATTTTCTTATAGTATATATAATGGCAGATAAGAATCCCAAAGTAAAAAAGGCTATGAAAGTCCCTAAAATTCTCAAAGTCAAAGATGTTCAAGAAGATAATAGATTTGGTGATATACATGAAAACTTACCCAAGATGCCTTGCCTTGCTTTACTCATCGGTAGTGTTAGATCAGGTAAGAGTAATCTTCTAGTTAATTTCTTCTGTAATGAAGACTTTTATAAAGGTATGTTTGATACAGTGAAAATTATCTCTACGACATTAGGTACTGATAATAAAGGTCAGTTACTAAATGAATACTTTGATTGCGAAGATCATTATGAAGATTATATGATTGATGCTATTAAATCAGAACAGAGTATGTATCCACGTGATGATCGCCCATCTTACGCATTAGTATTAGATGATGTATTAACACAAGATTTCAGTAAAAGTAATAATGTCAGTTTCTTTGCGACTAGGTTCAGGCATTACATAGATTTCTATTGTATTGCTACGCAGTCATTCAGAGCGGTGAGTGGTCTCATTCGTAATAATGCGAATGCTGTATTTATATGTAGGCAACAGAACGCAAAGGAACTCTATAAAATTGCAGAGGAATATGGTGATTCTTGTGGTGGTCAAGAAAATTTCATTTCATTATATAAAACTATTCACAAAGAACCATATCAGATAATGTATATTGATCTCCAAAGTAATCCTGCTCGTGTGCTTAAAAACTTTGAGGAAGTATTATGGCAAGGAGATCAAAGTCATGATATAGAAGAAAATAGTGTTAAAAAATGATATCTTTTTTATATGTAAGTATAATATATAAATGGATTTATTCACAGCAGATGTATCGGAGCGTAGTGCTCGCCATAAAAGGAGAATGGAAATTTCATCATACAACGCACAAGTTGATCAGATTAATAGAGACAATGCTGCTGAAATGATTCGTATTAAAACAGAAGCAGAAAGTGATTTAGCAGATCAACAGGCAGCAGATTTAGAGACAAAGATCGGTTCATCACAACAAGCAGCATTTTCAGGTAAGGGAGTCGCATATGATATAGCAAAGGGTAATTATAGTAAAGATAAAATATTACAAACTATCACTATGGGAGCAAAATCAGGTGCTTCTAAAACAGGTGAGGCATCATCAAATGTCGCAAAACAAATGGAAGAAGTAGGGTTACAGACTGATCCTGCTTTTAATAATAAAGTAGGTGGTGAAAGACTTGCTCCTAAACCTGTTGTTGCTGGATTAGAAGCATCACCCGAATTAAGTAAAACTGGGAAAGCATTAAATATGAGTAAAGCAGTAGGTAAAAAGGTAGGAGTAGGTATTATCAGGCATAGTGGAGCAGCTATGAATATAGGATTCGGTACAATGGATTTAATAGAAGATATTGATGCTGGTGAAGTTGTAGGCGAAAACATGACTGAAAAAGCAGCGAATATCTTACAAATTGGATCAGGATTAGCAGAGATAGGTTCACTAGGAGTTGCTGGTGCGGTAGGTCTGGGAGTGCTCGGGGCGGCGGCTGCTCCGGTCGCCGTTGGATTAGGAGTTCTTGGGGCAGCGGCGGGCGTCGCTTCTGCGGTGACAGAAGCTGCAGGAGTCATCGAAGAATCACAGGAAGATGAAGAAAGAATCACTTCACAATCAGACAAAGATATTCAAAAAATAGAAGATGCTCCTACTCCTGAAAAAATGGAAGTAGGAACAAGTGCTCAGGTTAGAGGTGGATTTGCTCCAAAATTAAGAGGTTAATATTTCACAAGATTTTTAACAAGTTATCTTTTTTTTAACTATATAGAATATATAGATGCCTGCGTCAAATAACCATACACTACTTTTAGATATATTAAAAGAAGTCAAAAAAATACAATTAGACATAGAAACACTGACAAGTGAGGTATCATATATCAAGTCCAAAATGGAGGAGAATAATATTACCATCGTTGAGGATAGTCAGGCAGAACCAGTTCAATCTTGGTTTTGGAGCAGTTAGCAAAGCATACTTCGTTTATCGTAGATTACCTTTGGTTTAAAAACAATCAGCATAAGAACCAGCAGTATCTCGCCAGTTCATTTTCTTAATAGTATTAATGGTTTCTTTATTATATTGTTCTATTTGCTTTGCCTTTTTCTTTTCTGCTTTGCGTGACTTACGCATTGCTTCTATTTTTAATATTGTTTCCATTTGTGATTTATCTAAATCCTCTTTGGTTATACCTACATGTTTTATTTGAGGAGGAACAGCTTCGGGAACTACTGCTACTTCATTTGCCGGTTGAGGAGTAGGTGGTCTTGCGATTGGTTGATTAACTTCTTGTTCTTTTTTAATTGCTTCTTCTTGCTTTGCTTTTTTACGCTGTTCTTGGAGATATCTTTTTTTAGCATTTGCTTTCTCACGTGCTACTGCTAATTTCTGTTTATGCTCTTCTGACATAGGTTTTCTAGGTCTCCCTGATTTAGTGAGTTTCTTTGGTTTGCCTACTGGTAATTGGACTGCTTGAAAGATCTCTTTTTCTTGCGGTTGTGGTTTAGGTATAAATTCAGGCATAGGATCACTTTCTTTCTCCAAAGGTAAATCATCATCATAAATAAAATTAGGATTAACTTCTCCTGTTGATGTATCTTTAATTTCTAATTTATCACCTGTTTCAGTGATAACTTCTTTGATTTCAGGTTCAGGTTCAGGTGGTTCTTTTTCATCATATTTGAGGGCATCAGGTAAAACATTCATTATAATTATATATAATATAATAAATTGAGTGATAAAAAAGTGGTAAAAAAGTGATAAAATGATAAAATATCTATTTTAGATTTATTCTTTTGGTCTTATATGTAAAACAATGATCGTGGAACCTTGTAACGATGTAGCATAGGTTTCATCTTGATATACAAGTGATACATCAAAACTATTGACTCTCAATACATCACTATTATTGAGATCTAAATACACTCGTTCAGCTGGTTCTAAATACATAGCACCTTCACCTGATGGTGCTTCTTGTACGAAGCGAGGTAAGTGAGCAATAATCTTACTGATATTACCCCTGAAAGCATTCACGCTTTCTTGTGTGAAATTATCTAATCTTACAAAGATAGATTTAGTTGATACGAAATTAGGGACACTAGTAGAACTCATATACCAATCTACCTTTGATCCTGTCGCTGTCTGATCAATTTCAGTATTCTGAACAGGGATATTTTTAAATCCTAATATTTGAGCGGAACTCGCTTCCGGTGTAGGAGTATACCGATTGCTATCTTGTAAAATGAGTGCTGGTCTCTGTAAATTATATACTAAATCTGTTGGGTCGTTTCCGGTGACATTTCCATATTTAACAGGGTTCGGTGCGGCGAC
>Ga0181397_1000869_pt1 | contig 11193 bp, 20 predicted proteins | sample 20SPOviralmetaG_FD_130126 | JGI IMG/M metagenome (GOLD analysis project Ga0181397, IMG submission 130126) | Marine viral communities from the oligotrophic San Pedro Time Series (SPOT) site, San Pedro Channel, CA, USA - 20 SPOT_SRF_2011-02-23 | ecosystem: Environmental > Aquatic > Marine > Strait...
ACAGTATCAGCGTTGCTGTCTATTTCTTTAACATCTACAGTTTTGACATCCCATGTATAGTTAATTGCCATTTTTTACCTCGTTAATTTGTGTTTGTAAATCTTCTATAATTTCTTGTTGTTCTTGGATTGCTTTAACCAAAATTGCAATAAAACCAGTTTGATTAACTCCTTTAGCATCATCAAGTGAACCACCTTTAAAAGGTCTAACTAATTCTTCTAAACCAGCTTCTTCAACTTCTTGAGCGATAAAACCCATTTGATTTTTTTCGCCTTCTCCTTCTATCCAATCAAACCTTCTTGGTTTTATTTTTAAAATGTCATTTAAACCTTTATCTAAATTAACAATATTTTCTTTTAATCTTTGGTCGGATAAATTAGTTAAAGCAACTTTATAATTGACTTCACCTGTATAATTCACATAAAAATTTAAACCACTGCCATCGTGTACCATATAGGTAGAAGAGCCTGTGCCTGAATTTGTGCTTGTGACATTGTGTAAATTAGAACCGTCAATTTGAAATCCTGTAGATGCCTGAGTATTTGCTGTTTTTCCTACCAAAAAATTACCAGAAGAATCAATTCTCATTTTCTCACTTGACCCAATGTTAAATTGCAAAGTAGAACCATCAATTTCAAAAGGAGAACTAGCGTTTGCCGCATCATTGAAGCAATTGAGCTTCACACCGCCTGATACAGATGTTGAGTTTTGAAAAGCTAAGTTTCCGTTTGTCTGTGTCTTTACTTGTAAGGTTGCAACAGGAGTACAACCAATTCCAACATTCTCACTACTATCAATAGTGATAGCAGTTGCATTTCCGCCGTCTACAATGCTTGGCGTACTTGACAGTTCTATAGGGATCTTAGTGTTTGCCATATTATGCTTTTAACTCCTCTATTTCTTTTTTCATTGCTTCTATCTGTTCTTGTTGTTCTTTAATAGCTTCTACTAACAATCCAACTGTATTGCCATAACGAATAGCTAAGTGTTCTTCTGATTCTTCGCCTTCTCTTTCGTCTACTAAAGTTTCGTAGGTATATACTGCTTCTGGTAATACTTTTTCTAAATCTTGTGCTATTAATCCTGTAAGTTTGTTGCCATCAGATTTTAAAGTATAAGTTATACCTTTAAGTTGTTTAACTTTATCTACAGCATTATTAATAACTTCTATATTTTCTTTTAACCTTATGTCAGAGGGATTTCCATTAGCTGTAACATTTCCAGATACAATAAAATTACCACTTGCATCCAAATTTCCTCCCTTAGTACCTGTTGGATAAAATGCCATATTTGTTCCGTCAATACCTATATATCCTGTATTACTTGTATTTTTTATTGCAAGATATGTACTTGAGCCACCACTTTGGATTCTGGACATTGTTCCACTTCCGCCACTTACATCTAAGGTATAGGCTGGACTAGAAGTACCAATTCCAACATTCCCAGAGCCATCAATTCTCATTCTTTCTGAACCGTCGTTTGTATGAAAAGACAAATAATTAGAACTATGGTCATATTGAACAGAACCTGGGTATCTTGCTGTTCCAGAAGTGCCGTCTGCAAAAGCGAAATAACCTTTACTTGAAGTGCCACTTACAAGAGATATAGTTGAATGACCAGATGTATTAGCAACAACTAATTTTGCAGGGTCGTTAAAGGCATATGAATTAGGTGTTGTAGTACCAATACCAACATTTCCAGAAGAATCAATTCTCATTCTTTCAACATCATTTGTAGTGATTCTATAAGGGTGGTTTGACCTTGCCCCAACTGTAACGATACCTGCTGAATCAGAAACTATATCTTGCGATATTATCCCACCATCACTTTCTATTAACATCAAAGCATCGCCTGAGCCATTCTTTAAATGTAATGTTTTAAAACCGCTAAAAGTTGTTGGTGAAGAAGTTCCAATACCTACATCTTCGGCACTTGTAATAGTAATAGCCGTAGCATCAGCATTATCGTCTATACCTTGAGAAGTAAAAGCACCGCTTACAGTTAAATCAGATGGCGTAGTCAAAGCACCACTTAACTTAGCAGAAGTTACTGTGCTGTCAGCAAGGGTAGTTGCTAAAGCAACATTACCTGTGCCATCGAAAGAAACTGCACTAGCAGTAACATTACCAGTTAGAGAAAAGTTTCTACCTGTAGCTAAAGCAGTTGCGGTTGCAGCATTACCAGAAGTATTTTGTGTGCCAGCAGTATTTACACCAGGTAAATTGATATTAGCTGTACCATCAAAAGATACGCCACCAATAGTTCTAGCAGTAGCCAATGCTGTAGCGGTAGCTGCGTTGCCTGTAGTGCTTTGATTTAAAGTACCAACAGTCGCAGTTAAAGTACCACTAGCTAAATTTGTTAAAGTAACATTTCCAGAAAGATCACCGCCTAATGTTATGACTGGTGACTTATTTATCGTGACCGCAGATGCTATATCTCCACCATCAATATTTAGTGAAACTGCTGTTCCTGTTGCACTAAATATTGCATCAATCGTATCTAAATCAGTATTTAAAGAAATACCCCAAGTATCTTCGGCTGCGCCTGGTTCTGGTTTTATAAGGGATAAATTCGTTGTTGTTGTATCTGCCATATTATGCCACTTCTTGTTCGTCTAAATCTGTCCAGGTAGTTGTCGGATTTGTTTGGTTTGTCCAAGTATCACTTGCCACAGTTTGTTCTGTCCAAGTATCTGCTGCAACTATTTGGTCTGTCCATTTTAACCCACCAATAGAACTAAAACTAGAGATTGCTGCAAGCGTAGCAGTACCATGATCTATTTGTGTACCGACTGAAGTAAAACCAGAAGTTGCTGCGACAGTTGCAATTCCACCATGTATCTTACGACCTATAGAGCTAAATGCAGAAACACCAGCAATCGTTGCACTACCAACATCAATTTGTGTGCCTACAGAACTAAAGCCAGATGTAGCTTGAATAGTTGCTGTACCTAAATCTAATTGTGTACCTATAGAACTAAAGCCACTTGTACCTGCAATAGTACCTGCACCAAGTTTGATGATAACGCCAGATGCACTAACACCGCTAACGCCAGCTATTGTGGCTTCAGCTTGGTGTGCTAAGTCGTTATATTTGGATCTACTGTAGTAACCCTGATTATAGCCGATACTGGCCATGATGTTACGCCAGTGTTATATCAAGATCTCCAGCATTAAATCTAAAAACATCACCACTACTTACGACCTTTGAAGCATCTAAAGTAGAGTAAGCTAATAAATTACCGCTTGAAGAAGCATCTAAAATACCAACAGCAACCACAGTTCCATAATTGGCTGTAGCTGTAGGATATTCAATAGCTGCTGAATTTGTTGCAGTTGTAGGGTTTGTACCAGAAACAGTAAATGCTCCTGTTTGTCTAGCGTAAGCTCCGCCAGAAACTTCTGTACCACCACCAGTATCAGATGGTGCAACAGTATATAAAGCTACATATAAAGTACCTGGTGCTGAATAAGCATTACCACCAAATACATGGTCTAAAACTTTATCTTCTAAATAATCACTAAATCCTGACATATCTTACCTCAACTCTTAAAATGATAAGTTGTTTTGTGTGCCTTGCCATAAGTTCTTCTTCTTGGTATTAAAGAGCCTTTGCCAAATTCAGCACGTTCTTGTTCCATTCTCATTTCCTCTAGTGCTTTTTCAAACAACTGAGAAAACATACTTACACGCTCATCTTCCATTAAGTAGATCGAAGCGTGTTTTAGACAGCCATATAAATAAACATCTGGGTGTCCTGTCGATAGAAAGTTAGTAGTGTTTGTGCTACTCAACGCTGCTATCGAAGCGTAATAGGTTAATTGTAATGTATAACTTGTGTCAGGTGTAGGTGCTAATTCTAAAGTTTTATCAACAATAGAGAAAAAAACTGGTTGTCCAGAAGTATTATCGTTAGCTTTTCTATAAACATCTAAAGATTCTATGGATTGTTGTAATAAAGGTGTGAAATCACCAGAGGTAATTTCTATGTTTATAGCTTCTAACCAGTCAGTAGGTAAAGATAAATATTGACTATCGGCAGTAGCAGTTGCTCTAACTACCATATCTTTGGTTCTTAATCTTCTGTTAAGTTCACCTTCAGTAGCATCAATAAAAAAATCCAATTTAGAAGTTAAATCACTTCTATTTAGAAAATCTGCTATCTGTGTTTTTAAATCATCGTACGTCATAATTTACCTTGCCAAGTTCTGAAAAGTTTATTGTTGGGATCATTCAACCATTTTTTCCATTTGGCTTTATCGTTCGCCCAACCTTCTCGTATAGCTTTTTGATATATTACCATAGGTACTTCTGCAACATGGCGTAATTCTTTACCTGGTTTTATTTCTTTTAAGTCTTTAACGTGCTTCAAAATTGGAGCTACGTTTTGTTTGGTGTGATAAACAAACTTGTCATCTTCTGTAGCGAACTCGCTAACAAAGTTTGTTCTGGTGTCTATTACTGTTCTTCTTGCCATCTTAAAAAAGAGGGGTGATTACTCACCCCCCTTAATTATACTTATGATGTAGATAAGTCGTATACAGCTCCATGAGCAGCTTCGTTGCTCACTTCTAAACCGAATTCAACCACTAACATTTTAGTTTCAGCATCACCAATAGTTGAGATGTCAATAGTTTCAAAATCTCTAAGATAAGAAACTTTTGCGTACTCAGGATCTAATAGTAAGGCAGTTCTAGCTCTACTTCTGTTTGAAGGAACTACTTGTAGTTCTCCAAAATCACCAGAGTAGATAGATACAGATGCTTCAATAGTATTTGCATCTACAAACTGTCTAGCTGAACTTCTACCAGTAAAACCAGATACAACTGATTTCACGTGAGGGCCAACAACTAGCAATGAAGGCTCACCACCATTAGTGAAACAAGCCTGTTGCACAGTCTTAACAAGAGCTTCAGTAATAGCTCTTTGCGTTCCATTAGTAGTAGCTGCACCACTTCCGCCATAAACACCATTAGTACCAATAGACTTATTAGTAGTGATCCAAGTTTCTAGACCACCTGTTTGTCTAACAGTAGTAGCGTTACCAGCGTTTTTAGCATTGTTTTGAGTTAAGGCTTCTTCCATATCTCTTTTCAACGCTTTAGCCATAAGGGCTAATTGGTGTGCCATTTCACTTCTTTTGCCAGCAGCATCAGAAGCATTTTGTGAGCCAGTAACAGTAGCATCTCTGCTGCTGATTTGACACACGTTGCTTACCCTAGAAGTAGCAGTCGAAGCTGCTCTTGAAAGTTCAAAACCTTCTAGTTTCCCAGTTGCACTTGGAGTTGGCAGAGATTCTACTTGCCAATCGAATTGCACGTTTTTTACATTGTTTTTACCAATGGCACTCATTACAGGAGTTGCTGTAGGAGAGATGTTGTAAATAACATCACTTAATTGTTCTCTGTCAGCAGTCGCAGTATAAGTGTCAAAGGCGTTTGTGACTTTAGCCATGTTTATATACTCCTTCTAGCTTTCGCTAGAAATTAAATTAAATTTTCAAATACTTTAGCTGCATCTTGGACTTTGCCAGATTTAGCTAATTTCTGTTTTGACTTTTTCAAAGGAGTTGTTTTCTTAACTTGATTGGCAGTACCAGGTCTAGCTACTCTGGCTGGTGCTTTCTGTGTTGGTTTCTTCTTTGTTGCCTTGATAGTTTTATCATGCAACCAAGAATTTCTTAAACCTAACAAAATGCGATAGTCATAAACTTGATCCATTTCTTGTGGCGTGAATCCTAAAATGTTTATGGCGTAATCCCTAATAGCTATCTTTTCAGAATTAGCTTTTTCGGCATCTTTCCATTCTGGAACTTTTTTCAATAACTCTTGATTACCAAGCTCAACAAATTCTTTAACTTGTTTTTGTTGTTCAGCAAGTTCCTCATCTCTGATTCTTTGCTGTTCAGCTTGAGCTGCATCCAAGCGTTTTTGTTTTTCGTTCCAAACATCTTTTTCACGAACATAAGCAATAGGATCTTCGTCATATATAGCTTTCCAATCTGGTTCTTCACCTAACTCAGCTTTTAAATTAGCTTCAAGTTTCGGTAACAAATCCTTATAAATGTCATCCTTTTGCCTTAACTCTGCTTGTTGGCCTTCAATCTCTTTACGTTGATTAGCCAATTCTTGAGTCTTGCGCGTATAGTCTTGCTGACGACTGTAGCCGTTTTGGAGTTCTTCGAGTGTGACTTCTACTTCAACACCATTTTCTTTAATGGTATAAAGTTGAGGTTGCTCGTCATCCAAAAGCTCTACTTGATCTTCTTGTGACTCATCTTGATCTTCTTCAAGATATTCTTCTTCTGTTTCTTCGACTTCTTCGGCAGCTTCCGCTTCCATTTCTGGTTCTTCGGTAACTTCCTCGATTTCTTCTACAGATTCTTCGACAGCTTCAACAATTTCTTCTACTGGTGCTTCTTCTTCAGGAGTCAGTAAAGTAGTAAATGCTTCTTCTGCCTGTTTTAAATTTGTTCTTAATGCAATCGGTTTTTCCGTTGTTGCCATGTTTTTACCTCATTGTGTAAATAATGTTTGAATTTTACTCTAAAAGACCAGGAAAGCTCAAGGTTTATTACCTAGTTATGCTTCTTATCTTGTCTAATTGAGTTTTCGTTATTCTGCCTTTTTCAATAATAATCCTAAGATGTTTTTCTACTTCAGGCAAAATTCTGATTGCTTTGTGTAAATCTTCTCTAAAACTGCTATCGGCTTCAGAGGAGTTTTCCCACTTTTGTATATATTCTTCTTTGAGGTTAGCAACAGCTTTTTTAAATACATCGCTATTTAAAATAACTTCTGCTTCGTTGGCTTCTAATACTTCTTTTTGTGAGGGCATAATTTATGAGATGGCTTGATAAATAATTTCTTGAAATAGAAATCCTGTTACGCCTAAAAATATAGTTAGGACAAATATCAAGGCGTTTCTAAGGGTTTTGTTAATTGAGGTAATACCATGTTCAATAGACTCTAAACGCCTATAGTTTTCTTTCCAGCGTTGTTCACAAGCAGCTTCATGCGAACTTAAACGCTTATCTACTTCTGTTACTGTTGATTTTGCCATTAATAACTCCAAACAGTAGGTCTTGGTCTTTCTTCTGAGTGATCTGCAATATCCAAATGAATGAATCTACTATTGCCTTTTTGATTAACACCAATACCTGTAAAACCATATTCTTGTGCATGAGTTATAATTTTATATGCTTCTGTGCCACGACACAATATATCGACTGCAAGACCTGTGGTATGTGTACCAGGTTTAGATTTTTTTGCTTCGATTGGATGCTCTGGACAACGATAGCCAGAACTAACTACAAAAGAAAAATTTAAAAAAGTTCTAAGAACTTGCAGTCTATTTAGTAATTCTTCTTTAATGCCTTCCTTGCCACAATGCTGACAAGCAAATTCTTCTGCTTTAAAGTTTTTATATAATTCCCAGTTCATCTTCAAATAATACTTTTTCAGCCATATAGTATTCACCTACGACCATTAAATCTTTGTTCATTTCTTTTGCTTTACGTTCGGCTTCGGCAAAGTCATCTGCATAAACCAATGGGCCTTCAAATATCTTAACGCTCTTATCAGATAAGACTGCTGGTATTTCTGTCATAAAAACCATATCAAGGTCTTAATACATCTTTAACATTTTCTTCTCGCATATTATTACGAGCTACACCCTTCCATTTTTCAGCAGTTCGTAAACCACCAAGACCAAGTAAAGATAAAGTCAAAGTCATTAGTCCTTCAGTATTTAAAACTGGTGGCTGTATTGATGAGCCTGAGATAACTACTATCCAATTCATCAAAGGTGCTAAAAAGTATTGCCACATCAAGGCCAATGCACAAATCCAGAGGATCGCAGGCCTAGATCCTGAAACAAAAATACTAGGATGTTTAGCTTGTTCCAAATTAATTTCTGCTTGAGCTTTTTGCAGATCAATCATTTGTGATTTGATACTTGCTTCCAATTCCATACGCTTAGTTTTATCAGGTATGGCTTTGCCAATTAAATCGCTTATTGGTTTAAAAAATTTATCAATCATTGTCTTTGCCCTCCAATATATTTTTAAGTTTCATAGCTTTTTCATGTGCTGAATCAACGTGTAAGTTTTTATCAACTATCTTTTCTAGCTTTAAACTTTCTATTTTATTATTACTAATATAACGCCAAGTATAGCCATCTTTTGAATATACGCCAAAGACAGTAGTACCCATACCAATTTTGATTATCATGGCTTGTTCGCCATCTAATAAGACCTTATCGCCTTCGTTGAATTGTGAATTGAGTTTGAATTTAAGACCTTTGATGAATGATACCGAATAGTCTTTGAGAGCAAGACCGCCTAATACGCTTGCCAAAAATAGAGATGCTTCAACATAATATTGCTCAAAGTCCACTTGTCTTAACCATGAGTTTTTTGCACTTCAAACTCAGCAGTTAGACTAGCTCCTTTGTGTGGTTTGAATTTGCCCTCATGCTTCATTAATTTATAAGTCTTGCCAGACTTCATAAAGTGATAGCCTTTAGGTGCTTTTATTTTTTTATTCATTTCTTTTTCTTTTTAGTTTTTAATTTTTTAAAATCAGCACCAGTAATTTTATTACGAGGTTTAGCTACTCTAGCTAACTTCTTTTGTTTTGAAGAATATTTACTGTAGGGCATGATTAATACCTCTTTTTAGTTTTAGGTTTGATTTTAGATTTTTTAGTTTTTTTCTTTTTTGAATGATACATAATTATTTCTTTTTACTTTTTGGTCTTAGTAAATCTGCATCGGCTTTTCTAGCACCACCTTTGCCTGTAGCAAAAGATCGTACTCTGCCAGCCGCCCAAGCATGTGCAGATACACCTGGTCGTGATCCTGACGAATAGTATGCACCAAGACCTCGTTTATAAACTTTTGCTAAAGTGCCTTTGGAAATACCACTAGACTTAGCGTATTTCTTTAAAGTTGCTTCTTTACTTCCTGCCACTTTTGCTTCTCTGTTTAGATATTCTGTTCATCATAGCTGGGGTTAATTTACCTTGTTTGTATAGTTTAGCAGTTCTTTTTATTTCTTTCTCCCTTGCCTTTGGGTTCTTTGCGCCAGCAACATACTTCTTAGGTACGCCACCTTTGGTCTTTGGTACTTTTTTAAACTTTCTCACCATTTCACCTTATTTGCCCAATACGCTGCAGACATTTTGCCTTTAGCAATATTTTTTGCGTGTCTGGCTTTAAAAGACTTAGCACGCTTAGTCATAGTTTTATCACCAGTCTTGCCTTGTTGTCCAAAGCGGATGGTTTTAACTTTGTCGCCTTCTTTGGCAACTACCACGTGTGATTTGGTTTTATGTCCTGGTGTTCTTTTCGGTTTATTAAACCCTGAAACACCAGCTCGTTTTAATCTTGAATCTTTCATTAGTGTAAAGTCGTTTCCTTAATTAAAAATATTTCTGTATCTTCGCCTATTTTATCCTTAAATAAAAATTGCATAAATGATTTTGCTTGTTCAAAACTACGAGCTTTGATGTCTGTGCCAATATAAACGTGTTCCCCAACCACACATTCCAAATGATAAAGTTTAACTGGAGATGTTGAAGTCGTCATCAAACAACCCCTGTGATTGAGTTTTTGCTATCTGTCTGATAGTTTCTCTGTCACGTTCCATTAACGCATTGATTTCTGCAATATCAATCTGAGTACCATACTTGCCAGCTAACTCTGCTGACTTCAATCTAATCTCGGCTTCAGCTTCATCACGCCTTCTATCATCTTCCATGATAATTTTCATACGATCTGTTTCGGCATCAATGACCGCTTTTTGTGCTTGCACTTGTGCTTTTTGAATTTCTGCTTGCGCTAACAATGTAGCTGGATCAGGTTTATCTTCTTGTGGTTGTGGTGGCATTGGTGGCACTTGCGTATTGATAAAACTTTGTGCATCTTTGAAACCAGCTAACTCAATCATTTTGCTAAGTGTGTTTGAGTATTGTTGTAAATTCACTAAAGGATTCTGTGGCCCTAGTGTTTGTAAAATTTGTTCTTGCTTACCTGCTAAGTTATTTAAAACTGCCATACGTTCGTCATCGCTGTTTTTGGAAATTGCGACATTGACACTAACGTCTTTATCGGAATCCCAGTAGCGAGGATCAACAGGTACGAATTGATTGTTTAGTCTAAACATATCTTGTCCTTCTTGGTGTTTGATAACCAAGTTATTGACTAAGCTAAAGAGTTCTTTCATACCACCTTCAGCAAAATGACGACAAATCAATTCAACTCTGCCTTGCGCTCCAGACATGGTAGCCGATACCGCAGCCTTAGTTGTACTTTGTAAGGCTTCAGCATTGAGTCCAGCACTTGCTTTGGAAACTCCAGTACGATTTTCTTTGGCTTCGTCTAAGTAACCTAATACTGGAAAGGCTTCTTTACCGACAAAAGGCACAGCAAATGGTTGCACCATACCAGGCGCACGCATACGAATTGGTTGACCAATATCGGTATTTAAAACATCGTCAATATTGACTTGTCCTTCAACGACACCCATTCTCGGAAAGATTGCATGACCTAAAGAATCTAACGTATCACGCATGATTTGTGATTTAGCTCTTTGAATTGGAATCACATAGTCTGCTGGGCATGAGCCAATCGCAGTATGTGGTTCTGGATCTGGGCAAAACATGACAATCGGTAAATCATCCCATTGTTCAACATTGACAACATTTATACCTTCACCTGCGGTACAAACTCTAATTCTTTCGTCTATGCCATCGCCATCTAAGTCGTAAAATAAATAATGTTCTACGTATAAAACATTCTTGTTGCCGTAGCCACCACGATCATTATAAACATTATCGTCATAAGGATTACGTGCTTCCAGTTCGTCATAAATATCAGCATCTAAAGCCGAGCCTGAACCTGCGTATTGTTCCATTTCTTCTCGGTCGTACCCCATAGCCACTAAGTCACTTACAGTTTTTACCATGCGATGAGCAACGTAAGGTGCTTCATAAATATTTCTCGCATTACGAGAAATCAAAACTTCTTCAGGGGGTACAGATTCAATGCAAACTTGATTTTTTTTCTTGACTCGTCTAATCGTAATATCATAACTAGCAGGGGTTTCTTGCGTAACTTCTTCGCCAGTCGTAGGATCAAGCATTGTCATGGTTTGCATTTCAACTTTCTCTTTTCTTCTCTTTTCCTCCC
>Ga0181397_1000870_pt1 | contig 11192 bp, 9 predicted proteins | sample 20SPOviralmetaG_FD_130126 | JGI IMG/M metagenome (GOLD analysis project Ga0181397, IMG submission 130126) | Marine viral communities from the oligotrophic San Pedro Time Series (SPOT) site, San Pedro Channel, CA, USA - 20 SPOT_SRF_2011-02-23 | ecosystem: Environmental > Aquatic > Marine > Strait...
TATATAGGACGTTCACCACAACAATATAAACCACAATTTGGAGTTAGATAACATATCTCCTTTATTTAAATAAAATATTTATTCGTATATGAAGAAAAAATACAGCATAGAAATACCTGAGTATTTGTCAATTGATAGATTTCAACAATTGCAAAACTTAGAGCATTTATCTGAATTAGGTAAAATAGTTAGAACAATTCATGTGTTCACTCAAATACCTGAAGATGAAGTTAAGACATGGGCAATAAGTGACTTAGGTAAAGTTGCTAAAGATTTTAGTGATAAAGTATCTGCTAGTCCTGAATTTTATCCTATGTGGCAACACAAAGGAATTAATTATGGGTATGTAGATATATCAACTATGTCTATGGGTGAATTTATTGATCTAGAACAATTATGTAAAGAGCCAAATAAAAACTTACATGCGATTATGGCGGTACTATATCGACCTGTAGTTAAACACAGATTTGATAAGTTAAAATTTAAGGCAAAACATAATATTCAGTTAATGCAAAATAAAGTTGATAATGCATTTAAATGGTATACTGTAAAGGAATACGATAATAATGAAAGACACGTTGATGCTGAGGTAATGAAAGAATTACCAGCAGGATTCGCTTTAGGAGCATTGAATTTTTTTTTAGGAACCGCCAACTTACACTGGATAAATTCTCTCAACTCTTTAAAAACAGTGAAAACGGAGAAAATGAGGAAGTTACTGACGAAGCAGACACTGGAAGCTTTGACGGACATTGGGGATGGTTTGCGACATTATATTCGCTCGCCAAAACAAACATACTCAATATCACAGGAGAAGACAGTATCACTAAGTTAAATATAAATTTTGTTTTAAACTACTTGGCAATAGATAAAGATTATAAATTATTAGAAGCACAAGCAGAAAAACAACGTAGAAATAGAATTAAACTTAAATAAATAAATTATGGCATGTAATTGTAAAAAAGCAGATAGACGAGACGTATGGTCAAGACATATGGCTGGAATTGATGCACATAGAATAGCAGCACAACTAATGGTTCAATTATCGTTAGTTAAAGAATGTATTGCAGCGGGTGATCCTGATGCTGTGGTAGTTAAAAAAACAAAAATTAAGAAATAATGACATCATTAGAAAACATAGTACAAACATTTAGATCAGCAGCTGATGCTCATGAGTATGTAAACTCATTTGCTTTCGGTAGTATTGATTATTTAGATTCATCAAGTCAAAATATAAAGTATCCTTATGTTTTTCTAAGACCATTACAATCACCTGGATACTCACAGGATACACGATTAAGAATATTATCATTTGAATTATATGCTTTAGATGTTCCTAGATTACAAAATCAATCACCTGAGGCAGTAATGTCTAAGATGGAACAAGTATTATATGATTTTGGAGGATACATGAATTGGGGACCTCCAAGTGATGATCAATCAAAAGGTGTATCGTATGATATAACAGGTATAACACCTACATTAGAAGCATTTATGGATAGAGTATATGGTTATGTAGGCACAATACAATTTCAAGAATCAGGTATTTATGATTACTGTAATTTCCCTAAGAAACCATAAATGGAATTAGAAAATCTAGATAACGCACTTATGGATTTCGGTCAACGTATAATTGACGAAATGCAAAACCAATTATTTGAGAATAAATCGGTTAATACAGGTGACTTAGCTAGATCAATTACTAGAACAGTAGTTCCATTACCTAATAATCAAGGTGAACAATTACAAGTATCATTATTATGGTATGGTGAATTACTAGAAGATGGAGGACCAGGTAGACGAGCAGGTAGAATGCCTCCTATTCGTCCTATTGAAGGATGGATTAAACGTAAAAAAATACCAGTACCAGCAGCATTTAAATCACCTAAATCATTTGCATTTGCAATAGCAAAAAGCATAGAAAAAAAAGGTGTTAAAAAATATAGTAAAAAACCATTTATAATGGAGTCAATTGATAATGCAGCAGCTAATTTTGGCACAGCCGAAATAACAAAAGCATTAGAAAAAGATATAATAATTAACATTAATGATGCAGCTAAATCAGCTGGAGGAATAGTAACATAATATGGCATTATCAATTGTATCATCACCTTATAAAGTAAACGCAACAACAAATAACTTACCTATTGTTGTAACAAGTCCATCTATGTCTATGGCACAATATAGGTTAGTAACAGAAATATACATTCCTCAAAGAGGATCAGCTCCGGTAACTACCGTGAAAACATTTCCAAGCGCATCAGTTGCTATGGTAGATATAGCACGCGTGTGTTCACAGTACTTAACATATGATAACGCGATGGAAGCTACTGGTAGTCAATACAGCAATACTAATGCTGCTTATTTTAAAGTAGTAATGGGTGAAGAATATTCATCATCACCTTCATCATCTATAATTTCATATAATGGTTTAGGACAGACAGGTAGTGCAGCATTTACTTGCTCATTTAGTGGTTCAAGTGATAGTATTTTATTACAACCTGCAGTTAATGAGTATACAAATTTAACTTATGATTGGCCTGAAGATCAATGGAGTGAAGATGCACCAGCAGGTAATCCTATACTAACAAATAATCCAGCATATCAAACATCAAGTTTCTGGACTAATGGAAATTGGGATAATTTAACAGGCGAAGCATTTAGTTACGACTATGAAACAGTATCATTGATACAAGATGGTAGTATTAATGGTATTCAATTTGTAGAAGCAAAAGTATATGATAAAAATGGTGTATTAGCATATAGCAATAATACAGATTTCATTTCCTCCCAATTTTCACCTCCTGGTCCTTTAGTTCATTTAGGAATTGGTCCTGCTAATTTATCAGCAAGTAATTTTCCTAATACTGTAAATGCTCATTCAGCATCATATTGGATTGCTCCAAATAATTGGAGTAGAATAACATATGAAATAGAAGGTGTATCAAATAATTACAATATAGGATTTACACAAGCAAGTTGTTCATTCTATGATCAAACAATAGATGGTTCTATACCTAGTCTTCAAAATGATTTTATAAAAGGTAGAACAAGATTTGCTTTTATTAACAAATTAGGTGTTATGGATTATTATAATGTGGTAAATCCAGTAAAGAAAACAAGTAAAATAACACGTAAAAATTACATTAAACCACAATTGCCATGGCAGAATATGAATACAACTAGTGGCGCTGTATTTAACAGTAATTCACGTGGTAAAAACGATTATTATACTACATACGTAGATGATTTCTCAGTAACAACTGATTATATAGATACAGCTACAAGTGATTGGTTAAGTGAATTAATTGAATCACCATCTGTATTTATTCAAAATGAAGCAATAGTAAATTTACCATTAAATGCAAGTGATTTTTATATGGAAAGACAAGTTATACCAAACGGGTTTGCTCCTATAAACATTAAAAACGCTTCATATACTTGGAAAACAAATAAATTTAGTCAAAAATTATTTCAATACGATTTGAAATGGGAAATGTCTAACATAAACATAGGAAGGTAATGGCATTAACTATACAACAAGAACCTACACAAATGAATACCGCATATACAAAATTAATGTATAGCGTTATTTCAACTAATGTAAATCAACCACAATTTAAATATTTGTGTGATGTAAAAGATCATAATGGTAATTTAATATCTAGATTAAGACAAGGACAAAATAATGCAGACGGAGCTATATTTAATGTAGCAATACCTTGTAGAGGAAAATTATATGAAGACGATACATTTTATATTACTGATCCTACAGCATCAATAGGTAAAGATTCACCTAAAGAAATGCAATCATATAAACAATTTAAAGTAGCCTTTGGTTGTGAATATGGTACTTCACCATCATCAAGTGTAACAGTATACAATGGTAAAGGAGGAGTAGGTGCACCTGCAGTATCAGGTTCAGATTTAGTATTAAATAGAGCAGTATGGGAACCATGGAATGAAAATCAATTTTTATCTTCATCAACAGCCCCTGTATATGCTAATTCAGGAACAGGTAGTGTAAACTTCTTTGTATACGAAGCATCCGGTGCTGATTTTGTAGATGTTAATTTAAGAGTAAACGGAGCATTTCCAACCGGAGGCTACGGAGGTACAGGTTCATTTGCTTATAGTGCTTCTACTAATGCTGATTTATCAACAAACAATGGAGAATATCTTTTAGAAGTTATTTCTATAACTGGTGTTCCATCAGCAGACCAAAGAGCATCATTAGAAGTTTATGATATGAGTAATCAACAAATGATTATTGACATATCAAATGTATCAGGTTCAGGAGGACCAAATGAAATATTAATATCAACTCCGTTTACAGGAAGTATAGGTAACGTATATGGTTGTAGAGTAAATGGTATACCAACATCATCATTTAATCCACCAATATTTGAAGCATATTATTTATGTAATAATTATACAGCATCATCAGATAGAGTAAGATCAATAACATATCCTTTATTTCCAGATAATGTTGTAGGTGTAGGAGGATATCCTAATACTAAAGCATGGGAAGTAACTATAAATTCAACTTCAGGATCTAACATAGGAGACATTGATTCAATATATCCAACATTAAATGATTTTAGTAGGTTAAATATTCCAACATTAGCTCCTTTACCAGCAGGTAATTTTGGTTCATGGAATTGGAATTATCAAGATAGTAGAATTAACTTTACAGGTAGTAATCCTGATTATTCAGGAGTAAATGTAGGTAAATTATTTTTAACTAATTGGCCTTCATTTGTAAGAAATGATGAAAATAATCTTGAAAAATCACATATATTAAAACCAATAGCAAATAATGATCGAGGTACATTATCATATTATAATATATCTGGATCAGCAGAAAATGATAATCTTACTAGAGCAATACAAATTGCATTAATTAATGCACCTGGTAATGGAGTACCTGCTACAAGTAAAGGAGACGTAAAATGGTCAGAAGCAGATTTAAATGCATTAACACCTTTATTAACACAAACTGGGTCAGGAGCAGATATTCCATTTGTAACATTACCTGCAGCACCTAGAAATCTTCCACTTTTATCTCCAGCTACAGGATCAGATTGGAATGTTATGTTTGCTAAAGTAGGACCTAGCGAGGAACATAAATTCTATTATACTAGAGATGAACCGTGTGAATATGAAACTAGAAGTAATTTTGCTTTTATTAATAAATGGGGTGTTTGGGATTTTATAGGATTAAATACACCTACAAATAAAAATGCTGTAATAAATGAGCGTAGTGAATTTATGGCAGTAAATGCTGATTATAACAGTCAAATCAGTTCATACGACGCATATAATAGAGGTTTCACACAATACTATATGAATCAAGATTATAAGTATCAAATCACGAGTGATCCAATAAGTGTAACTAATTTTAATAATGGTAGGAATCATAATAACACAGGTGGTCCTATAACTGCTATAAGTGAGTATTATCAAGAATTATTTACATCACCAAGTGTGTTTTTACAAGTAGAAGATAAATTTATTCCTATTAATCTTACAAATACTAATTTTACCTATAGAACAAATATTAGAGGACAAAAGAATTATCAGGTAACAATTCAATATGAATTAAGTAATAAACCTAGAAGCAGAACATAATGAGAGATATAGTACTAAGAGTAACGAATAATAACGTAGTAACAGATTTAGACATAACATCTGATATTCCATTACGTTTAGATATATCAACATTTGATAATTCCAGAATTGGAGTTTTATTCGGTGTTGGTTCGCAAACATTTGACTTACCAGGAACTAAGAAAAACAATACTTTCTTTAACAACGCATATGATATAGGAGCTATTAATATTCCTGCATTATATGATTTTGTGAGTGCTGCAGTACTAATTGATGGAGATGAGGTATTAACAGGAAACCTGCAACTACAGGAAGTAATCTCATCTGAAGATGGTTATATAACTTATAAAGTAACAGTAGTAGACCAAGCCATTCAATTTACAAGTGAATTAGATGGTGATTTCATAGCAAACGCTGATTTTAGTGCTTATGATCATAATTTAACAGTAGCATTTATAACAGGTAGTTGGTCAGGTTCAGCAAATAATTCTGATTTACCTTTAAATGGTGCCGTATATTATCCTTTAGTTGATTATGGTAATGATGGTGAAGAATCATATTATAGTTTAGATGCATCCGGTTCATTACCATTCATACAATTTAGTGGTATAGAAACAACTACAGGGTCTATTGATAATCAAAGATCACCATTAGCGTATCAACAATTATTACCTGCAATTAGAGGTAAAGAATTATTAGATGTAATAGCAGATCAAGCAGGATTTACTTATACAAGTTCATTTGCTAATTTAACATCTGAAGCATTTAAAAACGTTTATGTATTAGCTAAAAGTAGAGACACATTAGGTCCTACATCTGCAGGTGCATCAAACGAAACATTTAGTGGTTCAATGATCACTACACAAACAATAGCTACAGTAGGACCAGGTGGTTCAAATCCATTATTAACAACAGCAGAAACAACAGCTGATTTTGATCCTAGTTCTAACTTTAATGCTGGAAACTATAGATATATTTGTCCTTTAGATGGTAATTATTCTGTAGATTTTTCTATGGACATAAATGTATCAGTGCCAGTATTTAAAGCACAATATTTAGCAGGTATATTTGTTAGATTTGCAGGTGGAGGAACAAACGTATATTATAGCACAGGACAAAGTGGATTTTATAATGCAGGTACATCTACAGAAATACAAACCGGAGCATTTAACATACCTAACTTATCAGCAGGTGATTCTTTAGAATTAGTATTATATGTAGAGAATTTTAGTAGTGCAAATATTACAGCAGCAGCAATTAATGATACATCAAATACATTTTTTAATGTTACAGCAACACCTGTATCATATGAAAATGCTAATATTGATATGGCTCAACAATTTGATGGTAATACTAAAACATTAGATTTATTTAAAGGATTTTTAGAGCAATTTAACATGGTTGCTTTCCCAACTTATAATCAACCAAAATCAATAACAATAGAACCATTTGATACATGGATGATAAATGGTAGAGATGTAAACTGGACAGATAAATTCAATACAGCAGAACGTATATCAGTTACTTCACCATTAGCAGAACAAAATAAAGAAACATTTATAGGTAATAGTGGTGATAAAGATAGATTTAGTGTCTTTACAGAAGATAACCAACCTAACTTACCATTCGGTACAGTACAATTAGTATCAAATAGTACAATACCTCAAGGACAAAGAAAAATTAAAACATTCTTTGCACCTGTAATTATGGGTACAATGTTACAATCAGGATCTATAGATGCAGATGGTAACCCAACATATAATTTATCAGTAGAAGAAAATTATGTACCACATTTATATAAATTCGATAATTCAGGTCTAAAATCATTTAATTTTAAACCACGTATAGGATATAAATTAACAGGTAATTCATTAGCATCAGCAGCATCTGGTTCTATTTGGATTGGTACTCCTGGCGCAGGAGCAACTGCATATAATAAAGATGATGGTTATGCTACAATAAGTAATATATCAGCAGTAGGTAATTTACTAAATACATTTAATTTACATTTTGATAACACATACACTCCATTTGTAGCATCTAATTCATCATTTGGAATTGGTACAGCAGTAGCAGAAACAGCTTATTTATCATATTGGAATAATTATATAGCAGGATTATATTGGAATGAAGGTAAGAAAGTAACATTAGATTTATTCTTTACACCTGAGGAATATAAAGATATAAGATTAAATGATCGTATAACAATTAAAGATCAAACATATAGAATTAACAAAATCAAAGGGTTTAATTTAATGGAACCTGATGTAGTAACAGTTGAATTACTAAAATTATATCCAGTATTTAACAATGTGGTGGATACTCCAGCGCCAACACCGAGTCCAACTCCAGTGCCAACGCCTACACCTACTCCTACACCTACACCAGTACCTACTCCAACACCAACTCCTACACCATCACCTTCAGGTTGTATATCAGTTACAATCTTTGGTAATAGTTCAGGTGATTATCATGAAGCTAACTTTATTTGTTGTGATGGTACTACAGGATATGAAAGAGTAGAAGATTATGCTTCAGCTACATTCTGTGCACAAAACGGAACAGTAAGTGATTCAGGTACAGGAAATATATCATTTGGGGGAGTTTGTACAGATGATTGCTAATGAGAGAAGTAATTAAACATTTAAAATCAACAATTGGTGAGTTCGTTATATGTGGAAGTTTGGCTTTATATTTACATGGTTTGCTTGACGATTATAACAATGAAGAAATAGATATAATTGTAGATAAGGATATAAAATTAGACGGATATAAAAGACATACATCAAATAGATTTAATGCTAGAGGATGGTTAGGAAAATATAACGATGTGTATATTGACGTGTATAACAAACAATTACCAGATTACGATAAAGTTGTTGTTGATGGTTTGATATTGCGTATTAAAACGTATCAAGCGCTTAAAACGCATTATTTGTCATTAGACATAGATAACATGAATGGACATGAAAAATTTAAAAACAAATTATTAACAAGGGTAGCTTTGTTCAAATAAATATTTATTAGTATGGCAACACAGACTATAGATTATAACATTAATGTAAATGCTGGAGCTTCATCAAGAACGATTCAGCAAATAGAACAGGAACTTAATGAACTGAATCAGGAAATTAAGGAAGTAGGTGTTGGTAGTGCAGCATTTAATAAGGCAGCAGGTAATATTCAGAAACTAGAAAAGGAACTGAAATCAACTCAAGCCACTGTTGAAGGATTTACATTAGATAAAAAACTAGAAGCAGCAGATGGTGCAATTAAAGTTGTAGCAGGTTCTGTAGCTGGTTTAACTGGTGCCGTAGGACTATTAGGTATTGAATCAGAAGAATTTGATAAATTAACTGCACAAGCAACCAATGCAATTGCATTTGGTATGGGTATAAAAGATGTATCTGAAGGTGTAGGTAAATTAGCTAAAAACTTTAGTATAGCAGGTACAAAAGCAAAAGTATTTGCTGCAGGACAAAAAATATTAAATCTAGCACAACGAGCATTTAACGCTATATTAGCAGCAAATCCAATTGGTTTAACTATATTAGCAATTACAACGTTAGTTGGTTTAGTTGTTGCATTAAAAGATAAATTTGAAGCTGTAAATAAAGTATTCCAATTCTTTAAAGGATTAGTTACATCAGTAGGTGAAGCATTAGGTTTAACAGCCACAGCAGAAGAAAAAGCAGCACAAGCAGCTAAAGAAGCATCTGAACAACGTGTTAAAGACATTGATAATGAACTTAAAGTACGTAAAGCAGCAGGTGAATCGACTGTAGAGATAGAACGTGAAAAACAACGTTTACTAACGTCATTAACATTAGAAGGTAGTCAGGAAAGAAAAGATGCAGAAGCAGATGCAGCAGCGTTTGAAGCAGCACAACTTAAGGCTGCACAAGATATTCGTGATAAAGCAGCAGCAGATAGAAGAGCAAAACGTAAGGCAGCTAGGGAAAAACAAAAGGCAGAAGACGAAGCAGCAGCACAAAAGAAATTAGATGAGGAAAAGGCTGAAACAGAACGTTTAGCACAAGCTGAAGTAGATAGATTAAAAACTATAGACGATATAAAGCAGGAATTCCTTAACATGATTCAGGAACGTGATGCAGAAACTGAATTAGCAAAAGCTGAATTAGATGAAGAACGTAAATTAGCTGAATTAGAAGAATTAGGTGCTGATGAAGAAGCAATACAAGCAGTAAGAGATTACTATTCACAAATAAAAACTGAAGCAGCATTAAACGATAAGGCTACACAAAAAGCAATCGTTGATCAAGAAGCACAAGATGCTATCGATGCTAAAATGGCTGAAATTGATGGTAAAGCACAATTAGAACAAGCATACATAGGTTTAGTAGGTCAATTTGGACAATTATTAGGTCAATTAGCAGGTGAAAGTAAGGAATTACAAATAGCAGCAGTAGTAGCACAACAAGCAGCTAGTATAGGACAAATTATTTCTAGTACAGCAGCTGCGAATGCAAAAGCAGTATTAGCATCTCCAATTACAGCTGGTCAACCTTGGGTTACTATTAACACTGTATCAGCAGGTTTAGGTATCGCAGGTTCAATTGCTGGAGCAGCTAAAAGTATATCACAAATTAAAAATAGTGATAGTGGTGGAGGAAGTGTTGGTGGTGCGCCTACATTACCTCGTGGAGCTAGTTCAGCACCAACTATATCATCAGCAAATATAGACATTGGAACTAACCCTGAAACTAATGTAGACAATACAGCAGTACAAGCTTACGTAATATCAGGGGATATAACATCATCACAAGAAGCAGAAGCTAAATTAAGTACAAGAAGAGCCATAGGTGGTTAAAATATAACAATATGAAAGTAATAAAATTAGACATTGATGAAGAAAACATATTCGAAGGAATAGATGCAGTAGCATTGGTTGCAGAACCAGCTATTGAATTAGATTTTCAATTTTTCAACAAACAAAACTTTGCTAAAACGTTTAAAGATTATCCTCAAGCAGCTCGTAAAGCAGCAGAACAAGGAATTAAACGTAATAAAGCGATAAAAAATAAATGTGGTACCGCTGTCGGCAAACGAAGAGCAACGCAATTAGCTAACGGTGAGAACGTGTCAATTCAAACAATTAAACGTATGAGGTCATTCTTATTACGTCAAAAAGATAATTACGATTTAGCTATAAAAAGAAGCGATTATAATGCATGTGGTTATATATCTTATCTATTATGGGGAGGACCTGCTGCATTACCTTGGGCAGAAAAGAAATTAAGACAAGCTGGTTTACTAGAGGAATCTAATAAAGAAGTAATTATGTCTGAAATGAAATGGGGTACTAAATCAGCAGCAGATAGAGAACGCATTTATAAAAAATATGGTTTTGCTGATCAAGCAGAAATAGATGGTATACCTGTATTTGCAGACGAAAATCAAGCATTAGTAATGGCTAGAAATATTGGTTGTGCAGGCACTCATAAACATGAAATTGGAGGAGAAACAGTTTATATGCCTTGTAAGACACATACTGAAGCAACAGATAAAATGCTTAAAAAAATAGAGGAATCTGAACCAGTTAAAATGCATAAACATTTTGA
>Ga0181397_1000871_pt1 | contig 11178 bp, 6 predicted proteins | sample 20SPOviralmetaG_FD_130126 | JGI IMG/M metagenome (GOLD analysis project Ga0181397, IMG submission 130126) | Marine viral communities from the oligotrophic San Pedro Time Series (SPOT) site, San Pedro Channel, CA, USA - 20 SPOT_SRF_2011-02-23 | ecosystem: Environmental > Aquatic > Marine > Strait...
CACTATTTAAACAATAATTTTAAAATTATTGTTTCTTTAAGTCCATTTTAGACATAAAAACGGATTATTTACCATATTTTAAGGTATAAATAGACATAATAACGGATTATTGGAAGAAATCTATGTAATAAATACGAAATTATAATAATAATATAATATATAATATAATAATGGCTCAACCACCCAAGGACGAATATGTTGATCTAGCTATGATTGAATGTAATAGATTATCAGGGATTCACCCTGACGAGAATAATGCAGTATGGACTAATAATTTAGCAAATACATTCCATATGAAGCCCGGTGATAGAGTTTCTATGTATGGAAGTTTTATAAGTGAACGTGGTAGCGGACAGATTGGTTCTATTCAGATACAAGGGAACACATTAGGAAAGAAGAAGAAGATTAAATATAATGTGATTGAAGAACTAGAACTATACTCAATTCCTTTTAGAAGGAATATACCACAAGGAGAAAAATTAAAAGTAATTGAAGAAGAAATTGAAATGCTTGATAATAAATGTTCTATGATTATTAATTTTTATAAAACTATGGATCTATTAAATTACGTACAACTACCTAGAAGATTTTATAAAGATCCAGTAGCAGGAACAGGGGGGACTACATCTTGGACGAATGAAGATAGTATAGCATTAGGAAGAACCCATTCAGAAGTAGCAGAAGTCGGTGCGGGTGTATCAATACTAGATGGATATAATATAATAAGAGAAGACTATTCAGTTCAACCCCACAAAACCGATATGTATAATATTAAATGGTTTCTAAAAAATGATAATACAAAATATACTATTATGTGTCGTGAAGATGTTCCATTCTTATTCAATCCTAATGGTGCGTATCAAATGACGTGGTATGAAGCATCTACAATTCATTCTGTAATAGTTAAGGTTGTAAATAATTTCGGGCCTTTTTATTTCCCCCGTGTAGGTGATACTACTGTAACTACTGGTAACAGAATAGAAAGAATAATTACTACAACAACAGAATATATAGAATTAGAATTAGCTTTTGGTGAAGCTATAGCTAAAGGAGCTATTGTTGATGCTACTAATCCTAATGATGCTTTACCGGAATATTATAGACGTGATCCTGAAAATGCTAACTATCATGTTGTAAGAAATAAAATAGAAATAGATTTACCAAAAGGTTTTAGTTCTGCAAGTATATTATCAAATGAAATTACTAGACAATTACAAAAAACCACAGACATCGATACACAATTTAATATAGGTAGTGTAGTTAATCCTACAATAAATAGTGAAATCCCTATTACAAAAACATTAGAAAGTAATACATATAAAACTTTCAACGCAACTAATCCATATTATTCTGATGAAAGTAAATATGAAGAAATATTTTTAAACTCTAACACAACAACAGATAATACAGATCCAGTTTTTCCTAATCCTTTTCCAGTCGCCTTATTTAACTATACACCAACTAATAGTCAAAATGTTACGGATTGGTATAGGGGATATCAATATATAGCCATAAAGCGTCCCGAGATATATGAGACAGGTTGTAAAATAAATGATATCATGGGATTAAAAGTAATGAATGGATTAGAGAGATATGATACTGTTGTATTATTTGCTCCAGCTATTCCAACAGATACAGAATTAATATGTGTAAATACTACCTATGCTGATAATCATATAGAAATAGGTTGGTTCATTAATAATGGAATAAAAAATATTAAAATTACAAATATAGTATATACTCCAAGTCCCGATGGATTTGTAGCAGATACAATCACATTAACACTAGAAGAACCTTGGGGACAAACAACAGGATCGGGTGGTGGTGGTGTAATATCAAGTACATATACAGGAGAGAAAATAACAACAGCTAACAAACATACATCTCCAATTATTTTGAGTTTGGAATATAATGAAGCCAATTGTTTATTATTAAAAAATTATTTTGAAGCTACTGCAAAATATCCCGAATTATATTCTCGTGATAATGTTTCTAGATTATGGGTGACTGTTGGAAATGTTAATGAGTATATGGACGGAACAACTCCTTTAATAGATATTAATAATTCACGATTCTTACACATGAACGAGTTTCCAAATAGTCAGATGAATAATGGACGTAAAGATGATGCGTTATTAACTGCTATAGATTTACCTAGTAAAACTACAGATGAAACTTATGGAATAGTATTCAAAGAAGATGAATGTACCCAGTTAGGAAATAGTTTTTATGATACAGTTGGATTAACTGGGGCATATCAATCTGTTCCAGTAGACCCAGTCGCAAATCCCATAACATTAGCAAATACACCCGTAAGAAATCTAACAGATAGAAAAGGATCACGACCAGTATTCTTTCATTATGACCCAAAACAAAAAGATACATTTTATCAAAACCCAAATCCCGATGATGATACTTATACCTATGGTTGTTTAGGAACAAGTGGAAAATATATTACTATATATCCTAATAAAATATTAAAACCCGATGGAACAGGTGTAGGAATACCGCCTTATTTTTTTCATACATCAGAGATTACTCCACGAAGGAAGATAGGATTTGATAGACATTTTAACGCTTGGTCTACATGTGCGATACAATTAGCAAATGGAAATCCAAGCACGGGATATATTGAAGATGATGCAGATGGCGGACAAATAGATCCACACGAACAATCACAACCAGCTATTTTTGATATAGGAGCGGGTAATATAAATTACGATCAATCACAATTTATTAATCAAGTATATTTAGGGGCAACGTCTCCGACTGTTGGTTTCGATGGAGCACATTTCTTTTTTGAAGATTTACATAGTCCTTTATTAAAAGGTAATTTTGATTCCAAAGTAATAGATGAATCTAGTGATAGTAATACAATAGTTTATAAAATGAATCCATCACAAGCATTTAATAATTATACACCGACACAATTTCCATATCAGAAATCTAAAATATGGGATAGTAATGGCGGAGAACAAGGGGGATTAATAGAAGTATATCCATTAAATCCAAATGTAGATCCTTACGCTATTTATGATTGTACTACAGGTATTTTTATTGAAGATTTTGGATATACACAAGAGAAATGGGATAATTCTATATGGGGAGCATTAGGATTTACTTACGATCAATTACACGGAGTTAATTTAGTCAGAAATGATAGAGTTGATTTTAAAAATCAAGATAGTTTAAGTTTAGTTACAACTAATTCACAATTAGATTCTGTAGATACTAAATCATGGGCGATGTGGCCTACGGGTTCTGCGATTTTTGATGGAAGTGTTGTTAATAATTATAACGTTCATTATAAAGGATTAACTCCCGGAGATGTGGATATAACAGGACGATTTGTTCCCGAGATTATTGTTCCCGCTAAATCTATAAGAATTAATGCAAAAGAATATCCAGTATCTATGGACGTGGGATATTATACAATAAGAAGTGATATAGTTCCTAATACAGCATTTTTAGGCGGCCCGAGTGCTAATACATCTATGCCTATTGTTGGAGTTGTAGATAAGATGAACCCACAGGGAGATTTCTATTTTGGTTCAGAGAGTTCATTAGAGTTCATGATTACTAAACCCACCATATTATCAAGTATTTCTGTTTCAATTCACGATCCCGATGGAAGCTATGCAAACGCATCTAGACGAAGTGCTGTAATATTTAAGATACAAAGATTACGAAGATTAACATTTGATATAAATAGTGAAATCCAAGAAATATTAAAAGAAAAAAAAAAGAAAAAAAAGTAAGTCAGTAAAGTTAGTAAGTCATTAACTTTTTCATTTACATATATATAAAATCTTAATCTCATATTATCCAAGTTTATTATTTACTGACTTTAATGACGTTAATGACGTAATAATATTTTAATAATATATTTATATAGTAAATGTATATAATTGTAAGTAAATCCCTTTTTAATAAATTGCGTCGGTAAAAAAAGTTACCGACGCACAAATATTTTACTGACGCATCGATAATTTTAAACTATTAATTTGAAATATTTAAGTTTTAATTTCTATGCGTTTAATACTTAAAAATAAAATCTATTATATAAGTATAAATAATGAATAGTTCGGCAGTAAAATCAAAATCTCAAAATAATATGTCTAATAATAATATAACTGAAATGAATGTACGTGATTTCTTTACGAAGATTCAGCAACAACATAAAATCAATTGTATTAGGGGTATAAATGTAGAAATTGATACAGAAGGAATATATGGAAAGAAAGGAATGAAATATGCAACATTAGATATTAACAAGCCTGATCCAAGAAAAGATAATAAAGTCCCTTATTGCTGTGAACGTAATAATTGGACGCCCGAAGAAATTAACGAAAAAGTCAAAAACCCTGATTGGATAGAAAAGAAATGTTGGGAAGGCAATACATACAGTTTCTATGTAAAACATATCCCCGATTTATATGTTATTGATTATGATACAAAAGAAATATGTGATGATGAATTATATGATAAATTAAATGATGAATGTGTAGCTATGACTGAAACTAACAAAGGATATCATTTCTACGTATATATTAAAAATCTCCCGAAGTTTTCAGAACAACAAAAAGTAGGAATACATGAAGATATTGAAATGGATTTAATTAAAACAAATAATATATGGGAAACTAAAACTAGAACAATTATCGGTGATATTAAGACCTATGAATGGAATGATATTAAACAATATTTTAATGTTGATAAAATGGGATTTGCAAATAGTACAAAACCAACTAAACCAACTAAAAAATCATCTCCACCTGTGAGCCCAGTATCTAGCGATGAAGAAGACAAATGGGGAAAAGTCAAATCAATCCCATTACCTAAATGTAGTGAAGAAGATTTTAAGAAATATTTATCTAATATTAAACCACGATATTCTTATGGTGATTGGCTGAAAGTTGGTATGATATGTTATAACAATTTTGATGGTAGTGAAATTGGATTAAATTATTGGAATGAATATTCCAAAGATGATGAAGAGAATTATGAAGGTAAGAAGGCATTAAAATTAAAATATGAAACATTCAACGGAGATGGAGATAAAAAAGTATCTTATAAGGTATTAATCAATTGGAGTATGATTGATTATCCACCCAAGAATAAATATGAAGGTTGGTATAAGACTAAATGTCTAATTGAAAACATGAATGAAGAATGTATGTATTACACACCAACAGGAGATATTTTATATTTCTCAAATGGTATGTATATTAGAAATAAAACTGCAATCGCAAAACAATTCTATAAAAAATATTCATTTCTTACTGATGAAGAAGATCCAAAATCATCGGTTAATCCGTTTGATTTATGGTTAGATGATATTGATAGAAAAGATGTGGATAAAATTGTATTTAATCCAAAGGGTAATATCAAAGATAATGAGTTTAATATTTGGAAGGGATTTAAATATAAAAATACAGGTGAAGCAAATGTAGGTTCATTAGATAAATGGTTATCTCATATTAAGAATATTTGGGCTGATGGTGATGAAAAAACTTATGAATATATTCTCAATTGGTTCAGTAAAATATTACAAACACCATGGAAAAAAAATAATATTTGTTTAGTACTTCATAGTATAGAAGGTGTCGGTAAATCTATGATATTAGATATGATCGGTGAAATCATCGGTGATGATTATTACTATTCAACAAGTTCTCTCAAACATATTCTAGGAGATTTTAATGGAGACGCAGAAGCTAAAATCCTTGTTAATCTAAATGAAACAAATTGGGGTGGTGATAAAAAGATGGTTGGAGCATTCAAAGAGTTTATTACGGATAGTCGTATTGTAATCAATAAAAAAGGTATCCAATCATATACTATAGATAATTATGCAAATACTATTATTACTACAAATGAAGAATGGATTGTATCTATCAACGGACAGGATAGACGATTTAATTTACGTGAATGTAAGAATGAAAAATATGATAAACAATATTATAAAGATATTTGTGATACACCCCTACAAGAAATCGCAAACTTCTTATACAATAGAGATATTAGTCAATATGATAGTAGAATATTTGAGAAGAGTGAATTACATGAATTACAAGTCAAGAAAAATATGAGTTCAACAGAAACCTTTTGGCTCAATTATCTAGAAGGTGAAATAAATGATTATTATGGATTTCATGGTGATTTTGATCGTGATGATGAAGATGAAATAGTCCGTAAGAAAACTCATCTATACGAATTATATTGTTCTAATGTAATTGCTACACACGAACATAAAGTTAATAATATTCATTTTTGGAGAGATATTAAGAAATATTGTCCCAGTATCCATTTCTTCAAAGCAAGTGGCGGTAAAAAACCACGATATAAATTACCTACTTATGAAACGGCGAAAGCTGAATATGATAAATATATGGGTAAATAATTGTAAATTACAATAATATTAATTCTTTTTTTTTTAACATTTTTTTTCTTTTTTTCAGAATTATTTGTTAATTCAAATACTTCTTTTACATTAATATTATGATTAACCTTTGGGGGAATTATAATTTTAGATTGTCTTTCGTATGTTGGTTTTGATCTATCTACTTGCGGAAATTGTGTTACTTTTTTCTTAACCATATTTATATTATTAATTTATATTATAAATTAAAATATTTATTTATAATATAAAATGTCTTTGGTGATTTGCAGTAATCTTGAGTCAGATGCGAATATTACATCACGGGAAAGTAGTATATATAAACCCTATAGTTTTAGAAATGCGTTATCATCTACTATGACTATTCCAAAAAACGCCCAAGTTGCTTTACAATCATGTAAAATCAATTTAGATGGTACAATTACTATTGGAGAAGATTCACGTATATTTTATCAGTATATCGGGCCTTATCTAGATGGAACGGCGGGGAATACTCTACAAGATACAACTAATAGTCCTATCCGTTGTGATTTATTTAATACTTCAAAAGGAGTAAAACAAGTTCAGGTAGAACAATTAGCAGCTGAATTACAGAAATCAATTAATAGGGGATTAGTTCACCCATTATACGCATTAAACGCAGAAGTAGGAGTTGTACGAGATGCCGACCAAAAGTTCACAGGTTTTTCTTATAAATATCCCCAAGAATTAGGAGTAACTGATGTAAAGCCCCAAATGGTTAGTTCTTGGTTATTAAGTGTAAGAGAAGGCGGGACTACTAATTATACATACAATCAAGCAACAGGAACATTAACTACTACCGCACACTCCGCTACTAAAAGATCACAAGCAAATATAACAGGATTAAATACTGTTTTATCTCCTGCATCAGGAGAATTAATTTTTGATTGTGCGGGTTCAGTTAATATAGACGGTGGAGCACAAAATAAAGCACCGGGTTTTGCTGTGGGTCTTTCATGTGGTTCAAATACACCCTTCGGAAAAAGAAACTTTAATCCACAAAATTATAGGTGGAATAGGGGTGGAGATTATAATAAGGGGGGTGTTGGTAATAGTTTAACTTTATCTACCCTTGTAAAAAATATGTTCGAAGTATGTGTTTTTGTAGGTGGAGACGGACGATTATTTATTTTCCATACACCCGTAAGATCTAACGTAGCAGATGGCCCGATATCTACTCGTAAATTAAAAAAGAATCCAACCATTACGGAATTAAAATATTATGAAGCAGGTAATACTGGCGGGGATTTTAAGGATCTCGGAGCTAATTATAATATGCTTACTAATACGCAAAAATTACAGAAGTTTAAGTTTGTATTAAATGGAGAAGCTGTAATTATTAATGCTATCAAAGAAGACGGAACTGAAATTACCCTTGTTAATTATGATGATGCGAAGAATAAAGAATATAATGTTAAAGCTATGGGACAGAATACATACGGAGCACAACCTTTTATGGCGATACAGGTTAACGCAGTCAACTTTAACCATTCACTCGTAATTGAAAAATGTGAAAGATGTGATAATCTTCCCCTTTTTGATTGGACGAAACCCGGTGTTGGTAAATGCGGGTGGCTTCAACAATTAGAATATGATGGACGATTTGCTGTTATTCAAGAATTATGTGCTAGGGAATGGAATGATTATGGAGTAGGAACAGGAGCACCCAATAGTTACACGTATGCTACTATAGACGTAGCTGCTCCTAACACATTAAATAAATTAAAACCAGTTTTAATTCTGCAAGAATCAAGTAATTATGGGGGATCAAATGGGGCGAATTGTGCGTCTTTACTTGGTTTTGATAGTACTCCCGCTGTTGATGAAGGGTGGACTGATCCAGCCGCACCCACAGACGCATTTTATACAATTAATTCTAGAACCATTCCTAAACTATTATCAACTAAATCTATCTTTGTGAGATTAGAAAACTTCACCCAAACGGCGATGAATGCTAGACAGGGTAATAGATCATCAATTATAGCTCATCTTCCGAGATTTGACGGACAAGAAGAGACGGGACGATTATTCTTTGAACCAAAAAATATGATATATCTAGACCTTAATAACGCTGAACCCTTACATGTAAATAGTTTTGATGTATCCTTTGTATATTCCAACGAACAATATGCAGAATCAATTGTAGGTCAAAGTATCGTAGTATTACATTTTAAAGAAAAAAGGGTTGTATAATTAAACACTAATCTATTTTAGATTTTTACATTCTATAAAAACAATAAAAAATTAGATATTATAGATATTTTTTTAATATTTTTAGATTAATTTTATTATATTTTCTATATTTATAAAAGATAATATGGAAAAAGATTTACCTAATATTCTTAATTATAAGTTTGAGAGTAGCGATGAAGAAGAATTAGTACATAATGAAGAAACACAACAAACCGAACCACAACAAAACGAAGCACTTCCGAATATTCCACAATTCAGTCATGTAGAGATTGAAGAAGATACTATATTTGATAAACCCAAAAAAGAAGTAGTCAAAGAAGTAGTTGAAGAAGTATCTGAAGATGAAGCCGAGCCATTACCAGTTCAGAAAAAAAAGAAGGAAGTAAAACCGAAGAAACCACGTAAACCTATGACGGAAGAACATAAAGCAAAATTAGCATTAGCACGGGAAAAAGCATTAGTCGCAAAACGTAAGAATAAATTAGAGCGTGAATCCATGAAACAGAAAGCAACAAAAAAGAAAGAATTATTAAAGAAAAAAGAAGATTTAGAATTAGAAGAATTAGAAGAAGAAGTTAATACAAAAAAAGAAAAGAAAACTAAACCAATCAAAGAAGCTGAACCCGTTGTAAATAAAAATTATATTACAAGGGAAGATCTTGCGAAAGCACAATTCGCCACATTACACGCCTACGAAAATATGAGAAAAGAACGTAAGAAAAAAAAGAAAGAAGAAAAGGCTATCTCTGATTATCATAACAAGGTACAAGAAACAATTAATAATGTAAATAATGCAGTTCCCGAATGGGCGATGGTAGGAACAAAATGGTCTGATTGTTTTTAATGGTTAAGTTCTACAAATAAAAATAATATAATGTATTATATATAAATGGATAAAACACCACAGATTTATAAGGTTAAGGACGTGAAAGATAATGATAAGTTTATTGATATACATGAGAACTTACCACAAATGCCTTCATTATGTTTAATTATTGGAAGTGTTAGAAGTGGTAAAAGTAATCTATTAGTTAATTTTTTTTGTAATCCTGATATGTATAAAGGTAAGTTTGATACTGTTAAAATTATATCGACTACATTAAACTCGGATACAAAGGGAAAAATATTGAGTAAATATTTTGATTGCGACGACCATTATTCAGATGGATTAATTGATAGTATTAAAAAAGAACAATCTCAATATGATAAAGAAGATAGACCCACTTATGCGTTAGTATTAGATGATGTGTTAACAAAAGATTTTAGTAAAAATAATGCAGTTAGTTTCTTTTCAACTAGATTTAGACATTACATAGATTTTTATGTAATAGCTACACAATCATTCAGGGCGGTTAGTGGTATGATTAGAAACAACGCAACAGACGTAATTATTGCAAGACAACAAAATCAAAAAGAATTATTAAAAATAGCGGAAGAATATGGTGATCTAGTGGGTGGATTAGATAATTTTATTGAGTTATATAATGAGATACATAATAAACCATATATGCTGATGTACTTAAAATTATCAGAAAATCCAGCCCAAGTCTATAGAAACTTTGAAGAAAAACTATATCCAAAATAATATTAATTATTTATATATTCATAATAATATATATTATATTATTATAAAATGGATATTCGTAGGAGTCACCCCGATCATTCCGCAACTATGGCGGGACAAGCAAGAATACAAAGTGTTATTAATTACAATAATAATATAAGGAAATTAAAAGACCAAGCAACAGCAGAAAAGGACGATGAAATCAGACAAGCGACGGCATTTGCCGATGCAGCAACATCAGGACAAAAATATAAAAGTTTAATGACTTCGGGACACGTAGCAAATGCTACAACTAATCTGCGTAAATTAGTTAAATATAAAGGTTATCTAGAACCCCAAGCCGTAAGTAAAGCTGCGAATATTGAAGAAGCAGGAGCGGAGTTAGCGAATGTTGGATCAAGATTAGGAGCAGAAGCAAGTGGAACTGTGGCTCGTTTAACTAGTGAAGCAGCACCTAGAACGGCGGCTGCTCTTGGAGAAGTAACTGGGGGGATTGCTACTAGACTAGGGGCTCGTAGTGGTTCTGTTATAGCAGATAGCGTAGGACACGCTGGAAGAGCAATCATGAGTCGTAGTTCTGCAGGATTAGGTGCTGAACGTGCTGCTTCATCTGTAATCGAAGCAGGTGGTCGTGCGGTTGCTGGTGGTGTTGGAAAAGCAGCTGTTTCTGCGGCTGAAAGTGGTGGTAAAATAGCTCTGAAAGGTGGACTAAAAACTTTAGGAAAAGCAGCAGGGGTAGCCGGAGCTGGTGTGAATATAGTTTCGGCAGGTGAATCATTAATGAAAGATTTTACAGCAAAAGACGGATTCCAGTTAGGCGGTAGTAAAGATGCTAATTCTTGGACGAAACGTGGAGATGCAGAAGGATTAGTTAGTGGTGCTGCCGATGTTGCTGGTTTAGGTTTATTAATGGCGGCTACTGGGCCAGTTGGTCTCGGTGCGGCTGCTATATTTGCGGGGATTGGTGCTATTACTGGTATCGCATCGGCAATTGAAACTG
>Ga0181397_1000876_pt1 | contig 11144 bp, 26 predicted proteins | sample 20SPOviralmetaG_FD_130126 | JGI IMG/M metagenome (GOLD analysis project Ga0181397, IMG submission 130126) | Marine viral communities from the oligotrophic San Pedro Time Series (SPOT) site, San Pedro Channel, CA, USA - 20 SPOT_SRF_2011-02-23 | ecosystem: Environmental > Aquatic > Marine > Strait...
AAATGGCCTGGTCTTACACAGGTCCTTGTCACAATGATCCTTCAAAGGACATACATCACACTGGTAGTAGTACTCTTTCTTCTCCAAAGACTTCTGTATGTTGATGATCTCTCCCGCACCAAGAGCTGGTTTACACAACATCCGGTTGTATTCCTCGTGGTGCTTCTTCCAATCATCAGGCCATTTCATTCTGCAATAGACCCCGACTGCAAACATAAAGATGTTTCGGAACTCGGTTATCGCACCTTGGCTCGTCATAACTTCTAAACAATAAGGACCATCCGTAAAGTGCTCTCGCTTACCACCCAAGGTCATCTCGTTTAATTCTGATGCCGATACCTTACCTTTAGCCACCGCCGCTAAGAACTCTGGCAACTCCATAGCCTCTGCTTTCTTATTAAAGCAGTACCGCATTGTTTCCTCTGCGTTAAAGTAAGGCATGTTAATAAAATTACCCACGTCACCACGTTCAGCTAGAATCTTGTCTTGCTTTGGAAAGATCTCACAACCAGAGAAACCTAAAGCTATAGACATCTCCATCAAATATTCTCGTACCAACGCGGCAGGCTCCCAGTCCTTTAAGAATAAAAACAAATGTGCTCCACCGGATTTAGATCGACAGTGAAACAATGGGAGTTTTAATTTCTTTAGCTTATCACTCAAAGCTTTGTGATTAAGATCATAAGTATCTATATCTAATGCACCAAATCTGCACATGTTATCACTATTTATGGGGATTGAACCGATACCCTGGGTGCCTTCGATGTGAAGTCTCACCGCTTCCTCGGTCAGTGGTTCTCGAACCACCTTACTTTTAGCTTCTGCTTTACCGTTGCGCCCTGTTCGTCCTACTGTCGTCCGCCCATGCGCGACACCCGAACCTCGGAACACCTCCAGTAATCTTTTTTCAGTTGTCATTAGTATCTCCTAGAAAAAAGCGGCGGTGAATCCCCCGATCACCGCCGCCGTGCCACTTAAAACGGGATATCATCTCCGTTATCCGAGGAGCTAGAAGACTCCTCTGGTGCGGCTTTCACTTCACCCGCCTTCACACTTTCTCGGAAGGCTTTGGCCTCAAGAATCTGTTCTCGAGTTTCCACATAACCTAGCCTTTCAACTTGCCAGTTGGCAAACGTGCCTTTGTCATTACTCTGTTCGATGGAACTTAATTTCCACCTAACAGTATAACAATCGGGTTTCTTCGGTCCGTTTTTTGTCTCCACGGTCCTTTCCATTGCAATCATAGTCTTCCATCTCTTGCTGACTTTTAACTGCGTGGACTTCATATCAATGATAGCCGGTTGAGTGGAACCGTCCTCACCAATGACCAGACAAAAGTGTTGATCCGACTTAACCATTTCGTTCCCGTTAGGTAGGATCTCCTTCGCACCGTTACGAGTAGTCTTGGAAATGACAGGATCTCCTGGTGATATCTCGCCTTGAAAACCTCCGCCGCTCTCTCGAGGAACGAACTCAAGGTACTTAGTCGTCTGGTAACAAGGTACTACAGTTAAACCTGTTTCTCCGTCCCAACGCTCTTTGGTCACGGTGTTAAATGCATCTCCTTGAGACGCACCCTCAATGTACTCAGCTTTCTTTTTACTAAGCTGTGGTGACATCGCTTGGATAAGCCTGATAAATGGGATCTGTAACTCTGAACTGTCAAAGACTGTTCCCTCACCCGTAGATTCATTGATCAAATCCATTACATCTGTAGACACTTGAGTGCCTTTCTTTTTTGCTACTTCATTCATAATTATTTCCTCCTGATTTCTGCTGCATTAGCAATGAACGCCCCGAACATGTCGAGATCTATTTGTTTACCATCTGTTATACGCTCTTTTACAAAAGCTTTTAACGTGCTTGGATGGATGCTTGTCTTCTGTTCTGGATGAAATCCCTTAGTCTCGAGTAGACCGATTACATCTCCAGCTAGGTTGTCTTGACCCTTACCAAAAGAACAAGAGATAACATTCTTTATTATGTCATCACATTTATTCTCTCGTAACCAAGCGTATGCCTCTTCTCTTCGAGCAACAGGGATAGATGCATGAACAATCATCTTTCTATTGACGACAACTCCGTCAACATCCAGTCGTTCCATGCCCATCTCATCCATTAATGCAGGGATAGTATCAATTGAGAGCTTATGTTTCTCAGCTTTCAACATCTTCACATGATTCTCAGCGTCCTCAATCTGATCTTCTACTTTACGTAGTTGCCGAACTAAGTTGCTTAGATCTTTTGAGGTTTCTGTGCTAACTTTCGTCAGCGCATCGGCCTCGTCAAAAAAGTCTTCAAATATTTCCATTAGATATCTTCCTTCTCAGGTTAAAATGGGTTGACACGGGATTGTGTCTTCCGTAGAAAGACTATATAGGGAGAAAAGTATGACTGTCAACTACAAGTTTAAAACTAAACCGTATGACCACCAATGCACCTCATTGGAACAGTGTGACACAAAGGATAAGTTTGCTTTCTTTATGGAAATGGGAACCGGGAAGTCTAAAGTTCTCATCGACAACCTAGGTATGATGCATCTCCAGGGCCTTGTTAACTTTGCATTGATTATCGCCCCTAAAGGTGTGTATCGTAACTGGGTTGAGAAAGAAATACCAGACCATATGTCGGATGATGTGACCTATAGAATTATTCGGTGGTCCTCAAGCCCTACCAAGAAACAAAAAACAGAGTTAGCGTCAGTCAAAGATGAATTTGCAGGACTTACACTCTTCGTTATGAACGTCGAAGCTTTCTCCACGCTAAAAGGTAAGACCGCAGGCGCGTGGTTAGGCAAAGCACTTGGTTCTCATGGCATGATAGCCATAGATGAAAGCACAACCATAAAGAATCCTAAAGCAAAAAGAACTAAAGCTCTACATAAGATAGCCACGTTGTTCAAGTACCGAAGAATCCTAACCGGATCACCTATAACTAAGTCTCCTCTGGATATCTATGCTCAAGCCGAGTTCCTTGAGCCTGGGATCTTGGGCTATGATAGTTACTATGCGTTCCAACGCCGGTATGCTGTACTTAGAAAATCTTTTGCAGGCTCTCATTCCTTTGAACAAGTGATCGGATACCAGAACTTAGGGGAACTTACGAAAAAGATCGACAGTTTCGCGTATCGAGTACTTAAGTCAGAGTGCTTAGATCTCCCAGAAAAGACATACACAGTGCGATATGTATCGCTTAGTAAAGAACAAGCGTCAATGTACGACAGTATCAAGCGTCACGCTATGATCTTACTTGAGAATGGCGACTTGGTTACAGCACCGGCTGTCATCACACAGATTTTACGAATGCAGCAAGTACTCTCAGGCCATCTAAAGACAGACGATGGAGAAATTCTGACGTTTCCCTCTCCTCGAACCAAGGCTGTGCTTGACATTCTAGAAGAACATACTGGTAAAGCTTTGATCTGGTCACGATTCCGTCATGACATCCAGAAGTTAGTCGTGGAACTAGACTCTGTATACGGTGAAGGATCTTCAGCGGCATTTTATGGGGACACAAGTGACGATGATCGACAGGAAATCATCCGTAACTTCCAAGATCCTAACCATAAGCTACGTTTCTTTGTTGCAAACCCTGCAACAGGTGGTTTCGGAATCACGTTGAACGAAGCAAATTTAGTTATATACTATGCAAATGATTTTAATTTAGAGACCAGGCTACAATCAGAAGACAGATGTCACCGTATCGGGCAGAAAAATCCAGTCACATACGTTGATTTAATTAGTGAAGGCACGATTGACGAACGTATAGTACAATCATTACAAGATAAGATAACAATTGGCGCAACAGTTTTAGGTGAAGAGGTAAAGCAATGGCTACAGATAAAGAAGGCGTAAAAAGTATGATCGATATTATGGTGGATTACAGAAAAGGTTTGTTGAACCTTGATACTGCAATGAAAGCACTAGAGTATGCAACAGACTTAGGCCCAGGTATATGCGAAAAGATGTTGAAGAATTCCAAACGTGATAACGTCACACAGATCAGAGGGTACAGCAAAGAACCCAAAAGACTTCTTGAAGGTAAAAAAGGAAAGCCTAACGAAGCTAAGAAATAGACTTGCAGTATATGGGGTACTCCTCTATAGAGAACGTACATATAAAGGAGTGAACTATGGGAAAGAAAGAAGAAAAATATCGCAACGTAGGAATTCTCATCGAGAATCATGAGTTGCTTCGAGAGTTGGCAGCCTCTGAAGATAGATCGATGGTTAAACAACTGGGCCATCTAATTAAAAACGCACATGAGGACTGGAACAGAGGCACGCTTGTTTCTCCAGAAGAAGATAATTTTTACGGGAAGGGTTAAACGAATTAATCACGCTAACAATGTTAGCGTGATTTTCTTTTATTCTTTTATTTTTATATACGCATCGACCCTGATAACACTAGGGTTGCGCTCGATCAGCCGCTCAATATGTTTCTCGTCTTGACTTAATTCATGAGCTAATTCTTTAATCGTCCAGAGATCTCCCTCCTCCATACAATCCAAACCTGTCTTCGGATTATGGGTCTGCCAAGAACTCTCGTGGACCTTCTCCGCACGAATGGCTCGATACTTACACACGTTCTTCTTGTCGTCATAGTTCTCAATCATCTGCGCTAGAACCTCGTCCCCCTGCTTTAAAGATAAAGCAACAACTAACTTCTTATTAAAAAATACATGATGACCTTCTTTGGTTACTCCAAAAGCACTGTTCGCATACGAAATGTCCGCGATCACTACCTCTTGCTTCTCAGTTAACATACTTAATCCCCTCTTTTTTTCTTTGAAAGCTTCAAAACTTAGGCTCATAACTAACCCCTTTATCATGCAAGGCCCTAAGAACTCTAAGCTCCTGGCCTAGCTCCTCAAACCTGGGATCTTGATCCCACTCAGCATCCGCAACCTCGCGGGTCAATTCATTTATCCTAGCTGCGATGTCTATCAATCTATCATCCATCATCATCCAACCCCGTACCTTCTAAGACATATAACTGATCCTCGAGTACAACGATAGCCGTATGTATGTGCCCCGAACCTTGCGCCCCGGTTCTTTTCCTCAAGAGTTCGATCTCATCTCTCAAGAACTTTGCGCGTAATCCTCCGGCTAACTTATCTAAGCTTTCTATTTTAACCATCTTCATTTTCCTTTTCCGTTTCCCATTGGTCATAGACTTGGAAGTTAAATGATACACTGATGCGATCATCTTCATTATTATTTGGCATAACTTGGTGACAGAGGAAGCTTGGAAAAACCAGGATATCCCCTTCTTTAGGCTTAAAGGACCATTCACCGCACCAATGAGGGGGGGGATTTGTGGGATCTTTGAGCCTGCCATACCAGGGTTCAGCTTGAAGCATTATCCGATCATCAGTTTCATTAATAACAAATTCACCCGCCCCCTCTGAAGCCTTTAACCATATCACTCCCGAATACATTGATCCTGGATGGGTGTGAGGAACATTCAATCCATCCTTTCTATTTATATTGCACCAAGCATTCGACAGGATGACTTCGCCTCTTCTGTCTGTTTGATGGATTGCTTGAACTAAAGACCCAATATGAAAGAGAAGATCGTTTAATGCATCATCTTTCCTATCTGCGTCATATTTAAAATCTCCTGATTGAAAACTTAGCGGCCCCCTATTGCTTTTCTGCCGAGATTTACTTTTTTTCTCTAGTCGGTAAATCTGATCAACTATAGGTTCTAACTTAATATCTCTAGGTAACGAAGTTCTCCATACAGGTTTTGGAAAATAGTAATCACGAGTAACATCCATTTCAATAACTCCTTTTATTTAAATGCTCATACCTAGAGTACGGCATCTCATCATCTTTGCAATCCGAGAAGTCTCGAACCCAACCAGACCCATGACATTCTTCACAATCATACGCACCTCGTTCATCACTAAAAACAATAATGCCTTGCGCGTCACAGTGTGTACACTCCATGACTGGATACCAAATCATGCTCTCGCCAAATCTGCCCAGGCGTTGATCACCATCTTGTGTAATCACCATATCAACAACGTCTTTCATTTCCAATTCTCCTCCTTAAAGATTGATCCCTCATGGAAGTCAGACCAATCTGGGTCAACCTCCCCTTGCTCATGGTCATATATCGCCACGTTCTCCTCACCATGCACCTTGATCCATTCGGACCTGGTGAGTAAACTTGCATCTTCCTCCATTCGTATGATCCAGTCTTTCATCTTACCCATTATACGGCCTCCTCTAGGTCTGGTTCACCTCGCAGGAGGATCACAAATTCTTCCATTTGCGTCAAGTCTAGCCCTTTCCTTTGAGCAACACTCCTATACTTATTTATCCATGCGGTTAAAGCACGAGCCGCTTGCGTTTCAATTTCCACTCTGTCTTGCTCACTATCAGGATCAAAGTGATGATATCCACCGCCGCTCTTTCTGTCCGATACAGGTGATATAAGTGCAGGATACTCGCTAACAACAAAACTTGCCGTCGAACCTATTATAATCTGTTCACTTACCACCAGTTTTAATCCCGATACAAATTGAGTTGCAAGCATAAGTCGGAACTTGCGAGCCGCATCTTCGTCTGTCGTACCATAGATATAGGAGTACGCAGGATGATCCGGCTTGTCCTTTAAGTACTCACAGAACTCTGCCGCAACGTAATGGTTCTTACCAGTATCATTCAAATAGTTGTCAACTATCTTTTGTCGTTCATGTTTCTTAAAATTTGCCATTATAATATTCCTCTTTTGTTAAACTTAATTGACCGCCTCGACCGACCAGACCGCGCCTTGCCTTACCGTACCTTAACCGCCTTACCTCACCACGCCCGACCATGCCATTCCGCACCCCGCCCAACCCCGCCTTGACCGCCTTGACCCATCGCACCGAACCATACCTCACCAAACCTCACCCTACCTCGACCGCCTTGACCCATCGCACCGTAACTTACCAGTCCGTAACTCACCGCACCTCGCCCAACCTAGACCGCCTTGACCGACCACGCCCGACCAGACCGGACCACGCCCCGACCGCCTTGACTGACCGCTCCATGCCGAACCCAACCCCACCTCAACCGCCTTGACCAACCGCTCCATGCCCAGCCAGACCGCACCTGACCCCGACCGCCTTACCTTGACCAAAAGTGGGGCAATCTCTCGCCCCACCTAAACTTATGCAGCACGTTTCTGCCGCTCTATTCCCATCATTTCCATAAGTTCTTCTGTCTCAGGATCTGCACATATAGGATAATCCACCGCGTGCTGTTGTGCCTCGCGACTTTCCTTAACAATATCCTTCCACTCAGGAATGTTCTTATTCTTACCATCAAACACATCAAAGCAACCAAAAGATCCACGACCCTTCTCCTGCCTAAAATCTCCGATGCCAACAATAGTACCCGCATTTGACAATAAAGACGTGACATCAAAAGTGCTGAGTGCAGGAGCTATAAAACGTAACCGTACTTCCGCGCACCATCTCGGCAAGTAGCCTCGAGTTCTAACGTCAGGTGTTTTATTAATATCCGCAGAACGAACGATATCCATCTTCAGATACGGTGTTCCCCAAACATTCACATACTGCTCTGGTAAAAATAATAACCTGTTCACAGTAGTTTTCTTAATACCATCAGTCTCCAATGCCGCTGTCGCCATAGCTTGTTTAATTCCAGGCGCAGGGAAACATAACAAAGTTTCGCCATAAGATTTTTTATATAAGCTGTCTTTAAACTCTTGCTCTGGGTTATGTTTGATCTGTTTCTTTTCAGCGGCTGTCTTTTTACCACCGCCAATCAATAGATCTCGCTTGGTTTTTGCACTCATACTATTAAAGTATAAGGGCGTTGTGCCAACCATTCGTAAAGTAACCTCTACTTGGTTTAATCTTTTTATCTCCACATTTGTAGTAGTTGTCATATCAATTTCCTTTTTGGTTTACTTGGTTGATTTGTTGACCGATCCATCTCATTACAGGAACAGCCATCGAATTACCCATAGCCTTGTATCTGTGACCATCTGGGCATTCTTCTAGTTTCTTCCCCTTCCATTGGATCCTAGTCCAATCATCAGGAAAGCCTTGTAGTCTCTCACATTCTCTTGGGGTCAGTCGCCTGACCTTCATTTCGCGGAAAGTATCAAAGAAGCGTAAGTAGTCCTTATACGCAACCGCGTGTCTATCTCCTCTGGTCAAGGTGTTCATAGGCGCACCATCTTCCCCAATCCCAAAGCCATTGCCCTTTCCATCTTGCTTCTCGCCCCTCTTTCCAGAGAACCTTGTCGCTTGATCATGAATTGGTATCGCCACCGCAGATTGTTTCTTGGTTTGTAAGGTCGGAACTGTATGCTCCGAAATACTAAGTCCATTGCTTGCACTATTCTGGGGGCTGAACGTAACCAAAGCCTCGGCCTCTACTCGCTCGTTTCCTGTGCGACTGAAAGGAGGACCTGTCGTAACTGTGGGGGCAAGTCTTTCCCCCTTTTCTCTGCTCGGAGGAGGATCCCCCGACAAGCAATCGGGCTTAAAGAGTACTTTTCCGGCACTTCTCCAGTCTCCAAGACATCCCACAACGAACACACGTCTGCGCCTTTGGGGAACTCCGAAGTATTGAGCGTCCAACACTCGGTAGGCGAACCCATACCCGATTTCCCCCAACGCTGTGAGGAAGGTTCCAAAATCCCGTCCTTTATTCGAAGACAAGACCCCAACGACATTTTCCCAGACAATCCATTTGGGCTTAAGTTCGTCAGCCATTCTAAGATACTCAAGCATGAGGTTTCCTCGGTCGTCGTGCAATCCTTTTCTAAGTCCGCTGATGCTGAAACTTTGGCAAGGGGTTCCTCCAACAAGAAGGTCAATTGATTTGTCATTTAAATTCCAATCCTTATACTTTGTCATGTCTCCATAATTCGGGACATCTGGGTAATGTTTGTTTAAAACGGCTGATGGAAACTCATCAAACTCCGAAAAGAATTGAGGCTCCCATCCTAAGTCATGCCATGCAACTGTAGCGGCTTCAACACCGCTACATACTGATCCATATTTCATGCCTCTAACTCCAAATATCCATCTCCTTTAACCCAATGTTCCCAACCTTCACGCCAATCGGAAACATCGTAATCAGTCCAATCTTCAGACCGATCCCTGTTAATCTCATGCAGGATCTCGGCTAAACTCCATGTAAAAACCTTTCCTGTTTCAATATCTTTTACTCTATAACTCATGTTACCTCCTGAAATATTCCAACATTTGATAAGATATCTTCAATGATACCGCACTCGTCATCGAACTCGTCTTGCGCCCACTCGGAATAAGAAGTGTCACCGTTCTCAGCCTCAACAAGGACTGGAGTTTTACCGTCTTGTGAGTATCCGGCCTGTATAAATGCCGCCATCTTTCGATGTGCAAGTTCAGCATACAACTCTACATATTCCTCTGAACTTAATACTAATCTAACTTCGTTCATGCCTCTAACTCCTCACTTAAAAAACTTCTCAAATTTTCCTCTGGCACTTCGGTGAGTAACATTTCAATAGAGGTCATGTCACCCCATCCCACATCTTCTTTGATTTGATCTAATACTCGATCAATTAATCTAACTTTATTTGTCATCGTCGTCCTCCTTCTTTTCCAGTACTTCGTTGTGAACACTTAGTAACTCTCCTACACCCTCTGGTAAATCGTCAGCTATTTCTTGCGCCTCTTCCCAAGAGTTTGCCTCAACATAATACACATACGTTTCATCACGAAATATTTTATACTTATTCATCATCCTCTCTATACTCCTCTACATGACAGTAATCATAGTCACCACTGTTACACTCGTGACACCAGTAATGAGGATCGTCAGCGTGCCAACTTTTTTTCCAAACATTAAAAAACATATTAATAGAGATGTGATCGCTGCCGCATCTATCACACACCATGTCGTCAAATTCTTTGTTAATCATAGTCATAATCACTTTCTGAAGCATTAGTGCTTCGCAAGAAGCGGACCTGGTGTCCGCCTCTGCCGAAATACTACCGCTCTAACCTCTCTACTTTCTTCGCCAAGTTAGCCGCTGACCAACTGAAACCCTTGGAAGGCCACGCATCGTAGCACTCACCATGTATCGTGTTTAAGTAATAAGCCTCAACTTCTACATCACCCCAACCACTGTCAGACTGAATGAAGAGCCAATCACCTCGCACCTTGTGCCTTCGGATCTTGCTCATCGCACTGTCCTTGTAAAAATTATCATCCAAGAGACCTCGGTCACCTAGCCAATCTTCTACGTTAAACTTATCCATTTAACATCTCCTCAACCCGAAGTTTTTCAACTTCTGATAATGGAAGCGCATCCAACTCGTCTACAGTAATGTTTAGCTTTTCTGCAATCACAAGGTCTAAGTGGTAATTTATAGCCGAAGTAGGCTCCTCTTTAAAATTCCGAATTGAGAAATATTGACCTTTAGACATTTCGTAAACTTGTCGTAAAATATAAACTTGACCGTCCGACAGGCCACATCCCTCAAGTTCTTCACGCTTTTTATCTGCCCAAGCTATGGCTTCATCTACACTAATACTCATCCCCAATCCTCACCAAGTTTGTTAGGTTTTTTGTGTCCGATACAACATTCACAAACCAAGTCGCCTCGAATATTTTCCACAAAGGCTTCTGGTGGAACACTTTTATCGGCTTTGTCGCCACAATAATCACAAGAAATATCATCCATAATGTTATTCATCCCCAATCCTTTCTATCTGTACAATTGTTGTAGGCTTGATAATATTCCAAATACTCCTGACAACTCAGGTCAGTGCGCTTTAGAGATTGTAACGTATCCCCCTCAAAGTAATGAGGGTTAGGATCGCGCCCATAATAAGCGTCCATATGACCACGATCCTCTGGACTACCATGTCTAACGTCTTTCATCACGCCACCTCTTTCAGTTCAGCAAGTGCTTCCGCAATCTTGCTCTGTTGACCTCTGATGTAAGATATCTCAATCATAGCTAATTCAAAGGCTGACAATACAGAACCCTCAACCTCTACTTTAAAAGTCTCACACTCCTTAATAACAGTTTCCAATGTATACCCTTCCATTACGCCACCTCCTTAAACATTTTAAACGCTTCATCTTTTGGTAACTCATTTAAGAATACCAACTCTGGTT
>Ga0181397_1000878_pt1 | contig 11135 bp, 14 predicted proteins | sample 20SPOviralmetaG_FD_130126 | JGI IMG/M metagenome (GOLD analysis project Ga0181397, IMG submission 130126) | Marine viral communities from the oligotrophic San Pedro Time Series (SPOT) site, San Pedro Channel, CA, USA - 20 SPOT_SRF_2011-02-23 | ecosystem: Environmental > Aquatic > Marine > Strait...
ATAAGCTCTGCTAAATCAAACCACGAGTTTTAATCTCGTAAACTCATCCCGTTAGCTAACATTTACCAGACTCTCCCATAACACATGAACGTTATAGTGTGGGTATCAACTCGAGTTTACATAGAGTCTGGTTTTTTACAGTAAAATTTTAGCCTATCATTTAATCTTAACTGTATACGCTAATAATTCTTCCGAGTTAAAACTTTGACACGATTAGTCGCAGGAGATATGATAGGCTAATATTTAAAAGAACATTGGCTACCTACATCCAGATAGGTATTTAAGGTTTGAATGATGTAAAAATGCTCTGATGCTGTACATTTATACGCTTCTCACCAATGTTCTTTTTTTATCACGATGTATATAGTTAACAATCTTTCGTACATCTGTGATGAAATAAATGGGCAACCACAACTGCGAAGTCCAGTGATTGCCCTTGGTATAAACTAGTCTGTTATGTATCCGTAATACCAAATAGTAAACAGAACTAGCCATAAGAGGAATGTCATAAAAATATCTTCTAGCATAAGGTTTTCCTCTGTGCCCTTTTGAATGCTAAAAGTGGAGTCATAGACTTGTCGTTACGGACTTCTACAATACTATTGTTCTCCGTTAAAAAATGATACCAGTCTTTATTGTACTTGAATAATGATACTATTTTATTCATGATTATTTCCTTTTTTGTGTGTGTTTTTTAAAAAGTGTGTTTTTTTTAAGCAGGGATTTAAAAGGGTAGCCACTAATGACTACCCTATGGAACTATGCTTACCTGTTACCCATGGCTAACATCTCAAGCAATTCATCATCTTGCAAATCGTTGAGTACTTCAGACATCGATTGGAACGCACTAGGACGTTTGTTCACAGATATACCATAGGTACCTGGCTTAGTAGGTGATTCCTTTGGTTCACGAGTCTCGCCTTGAAACCCAACAGCATTAGCAAACTGTTCCATTTGTGACTTTAGACTATTGGCTTGGTCTAATGGTAATTGCCATGCACATATCCTATCAGCCTTTAAGATGATATCAGCCTTTTCTCTCTTAGATAGCAATGACCACTTCTTCGGTTGGCTTATCTGAGTGAATCCTTTAACCTCATCTCTGTTGGTCTTAGGGTTGCGCTCTACCTTATCACTATAGTATTCGAATTTAAATAAGTCGTTCATATGACTCTCCTTTGTTTATTTGTTATTGTTTGATTAGTTGTACTATTATCAGCAAGGGCTGAGATAGTTGGTTACACCTTTTTTCAACGAAAAAACACTTGGGTAACCAAGTATCGAAGGGGGTAGGGAACGGATATATCACCCACACGCATTCTACACCTAATTTTCAAGATTTTTTTGTTTCGTAGATTTCACAAATACTGCGCACTTATCTTCAAACTATGTTTTATGATGAATTTGCAGATGCTGAGTCCGCTATGAAGATCGTTGCTATTTTAAACGCTGAAGAACAGATTGCCGCTAAACAGATGGATACGATACATTGGACAGAAATACCCAATTTTGAATATATAGGGCATATTAGCTATGACTAACGCATGGATTACTTATATATATAATATATATATATATATATATACTTATAAGTAGATGTACTAGTACATAGATATACTGGATAGATATATAAGTATGGAATACATAACAAGAAAATTTAAAAAAAACGATTATCAAACTGTTACTTACCCCGTTTATACCCAAGAGGAAGCAGACGATAGAGAAATAAAATATAGTCCTTGGAGGGAATGCGGGGAAGGTCAGTTTGGTCTATCAGATGATGGATATGTTGCAGAGTGTATATATGTCCGTAAATACAAAGATATTGCTCAAGTGACATTCCCATATGGAAGACAGTGGATAGGCGATTCTAGGCTACGTTATGAGCCTCATAGGGATACTGGAGAATATAGTCAGATAGGTACTCGCTCATGGGATGAGATGGAAGCCAAGAAAACACGCACAAAGAACGCTGTAAAGGTCTATGCGGAGATGATGTTGAATGGGCAACCTATAGATTGGGAGTTAATAGGTAAGGTTTATCGTAAAAATCAGGAAAGACCAGACCTAACTGCTAAAAGATTGTTTAAATCGGAGAAGATACAGAAGATGCTAGATAAAGAAATACAAAAAGCCTTGGTAGATAGAGGAATTGAAAAGGGAGACATCCTTGATATGATACTAGATGCCATTACTATTGCAAAAAACAATGCTGACCCATCCAATATGCTTCGTGGTGCAGAACAATTCGTAAGAATACTAGATATGTTGCCTAAAAAGAGTATGCAGACAGATACAGTACAGATTGATATGACTAGTAAGATACTAGATCAGATTGCAAAAGAAGAAAAAAAGAGTCTAAAAATGTCGCAAACAAAGGAACTGACGGAAAATGGAAGACAAAGTTAAAAAACACTGTGTTATTGTAACAAAAACGGAAAATGAAGAGCAATTAGAGTCCTTTATGCAAGTAATGAAGACTGTAGCATCAGATATGAACCTAATTGTGTACGAAGATAAGACAGATTACTTAATTGGCACAGATTACTAAAGAAAAAAAAGCAATATACGCTAAACTCAAGCAAGATATGATTTTGTTTGGGAAAGTGTGTATGCCTCAGATGTTTTCATCTGACTCTCCTGACTTTCATTATAAGATTGCAGAGCAGTTAGTAGATAATAATCAAAAACAAATAAATATTGTCGCACCTCGTGGACACGCTAAGTCTTCAATTGTAGGTGGAGTATTCCCCTTGTATCATTTAATGTTTGGGGAAGGTAAAAAACTGATTGTGCTTGTATCTAGAACACAAGACCACGCAGTTAAGTTATTAGGCTTGTTAAAGGATACAATGGATTATTCAGAACCCTTTAGGTCGTTATTTGGCTATTGGGGAAGTCATAGCGCAAAGAGTTGGGCAAAAGCTGAAATTGAACTTAAAGATGGTTCAATGATTATTTGTAAAGGTACGGGACAGCAGTTAAGAGGAATTAAAGTAGGTAACCAAAGACCTACGCTTATTATTGTAGATGACCCTGAAGATGAAAATAATACTAAAACTGCAGAAGCAATGGAAGGAAATCTTAGATGGCTCTTACAATCAGCAGTTCCGTCAGTAGACCCGAATAAAGGTAGAATTATAATTATTGGTACTCCCCAGCATCAAAGATGTTTGGTAGAAACGCTTCAAGCAATGAAGGGTTGGCTTAATATGACCTTTAAACCCGACATTGATAATGGTAAGGCACTGTGGGAGGAATGGTGGAGTATAAAAAAATTAATACAGAAAAAAGAAGAATTAGAATCTATTAATAGACTTTCTGTGTTTTATAGGGAGTTTATGTGTGAGATCGTTGGAGATGAAGACCAACTATTTAAAAAAGAAGATTTTCAATATTATAAAGGAAAATTCTTTCGTAAAGGAAATAAAAGCTATTTACATATATTAACTAAAAATGGTAAAAAAGTAGATGAAATAAAATCAGTTAATGTATTTACAGGAGTAGACCCAGCCTCAAGTGTAAAGCAAGGTGCTGACTATTCTGTGATATTTAATATGGCTATTGATGAAGATGAGAACAGATACGCTCTTCCGTACTACAGAAAACACGCTACCCCCTTAAATCTAGCCGAGGCGATTGTAGATAACTTTAAATTGTATCGTTCTGAAAAAACAAGAATAGAATCTGTTGGTTATCAAGAAATGTTAAGGGAGTACGTTATTAAACGTAGTAAGGATGAAGGAATATTTATCCCAGGTCTGAATATTAAAGAAAACCCAAGAACAAGTAAATCTCATAGACTAGAATCTCTTCAGCCATTATTTGCAAAACAACGAGTTCACATACTTGAAGAGCAATTAGACTTTATTGATGAGTTGTTATTATTTCCTAGAGGCAAACACGATGATATACTTGATGGTTTTTATTATGCTAATAAAGGTTCTTACTCACCATACCATACTTATCAAGATGCTACGCTAATAACTAAGGGAAGAAAACTATTAAGTAAATTAGACTGGCAGACCGCTTAATTTCGTAGTTTTCAGAAAACCGCCATATTTAATATCGCTTCTAGAATATGGCGCACGAAACCCACCCAGAAGTAACAAAATCAGAGAAACTATTAGACCATTACCATGAGGCTAGAGCTAATTGGGCAACTCAAGCTATGGAAGACGATGAGTTCCGCAATAATCAACAATGGAAGCGTTCTCATAAAAAAGCGTTAGAGCAACGCGCTCAATCTCCAATTGTAGATAATATTATCTATCCCGCAGTAGAACAAGCAAAAGCACTTTTAACTGCAAACAAACCAAAGTTTCAATCTGCAGGTAGAGATGATTCCGATACTAAAGTTGGAAGACTCTTTTCAGATATAATGGCTTATATCTGGGATATATCAAATGGCAATGTAGAGTTAAAACAAGCAATAGATGATTATTATGTAAAAGGGATGGGAGTACTACAAGCTTATTCAGATGGAATGGCTGATTTTGGTAGAGGCGAAATAAAAATGAAAAGCATTGACCCTCTAAATTTATACATAGACCCAAATTCAAAAGACACGTTTGCTCGTGACTCTGCTTGTCTAATTGTAGCAAAGCAAATTACAGGAGAGCAAATTGAAGTAATGTACCCAAGGGCAGTGGGGATGTTGCCCCACATGAAAACTACTTCAGGAAATATTCGCTACCCTAGTGAAAGTAGGGAAGGCACTCTCGACCAAGATATTGGACCTAAGGAAGATGATCATTATTACAAGCATTATGAAATAATAGATAGATATGAAAAAGTTAAACTTCCCTATTTTCACTTATTAGACACTATAACTGGTGAAGAGAATATCCTGAATGAAAAAGGGATGCAGGAGTTTATTCAAGAACCAGCAATGTTAATGGAAAATGCTGAAGGAATTCAGCCTGTAACAGAGCAAAGTGCAGTTCGTGAATTAATGCAAGTTTATGAAGCTACTGGTGGTGTGTATCATATGATGCAAGACCCTCAAACGGGTCAGCCTAAAATAATGCCAGGAAAAGAACATGAAGGCGCAATCCCTGGCACAGAAACAAAATTAACTCCTGTCACTAAAGAGTATATGATAGAAGAAGGTTTTATTGTAATGAATGAAGTCATTGTAGACCGAATTCAAAGAATACTCTCTATTGGTGGAAAAATAATTGTAAATATGATTCTTGATATTGATGAGTATCCAATTGTGCCATTAATGAATAGGCATAATAGAAATCCTTATCCTATGAGCGATGTTCGTTTTGTAAAACCAATTCAAGAATATATTAATAAAATTACCTCTCTTATCATTGCACACGCATCAAGTTCTACAAACACAAAACTTTTAATACCTCGTGGCTCAATGGATAGAAAACAATTAGAAGAACAATGGAGTAAAGCTGGAACAGGAGTCATTGAGTACGACCCTGAGCTTGGACAACCTATTGTTGCGGGTCCAATACCACTTCCAAACGAATTATATAAAAACAGAGAAGATGCAAAAAATAGTATTTATCACATTCTAGGCATACATCCTTTATCCTCAGGTGACCCAAGTGCGGCTCCCCAAACATACAAAGGTACTGTAGCCATTGATGAATACGCCCAACGAAGAATAAAGTCTAAGTTAGACGATATTGACGAAATGTTGAATCAAATAGGAAAAGTTATCGTGCAATTGATTCAGCAAACGTATGTAGATGAAAAGGTGATTCGATTGATGAAACCCGATGGTAGAACAAGTGAAGCCTTATTAAATAGACCAATCTATGATGATTTTACTAAAGAAATCATAGGTCGTGTAAATGATGTTACAATAGGCAAATATGACTTGATTGTAGTTAGTGGGTCTACACTGCCATCCAATCGTTGGGCAAGGTTTGATTATTATATGCAATTATACCAAGCGGGTATCATTGACCAAGTAGAAATACTTGAACAAACAGAAGTGGCAGATACGGAAGGGGTACTAGAACGTACATCTATTATGCAACAACAACAACAGATGATACAACAACTAGAAGAAGAATTAAAGAAAGTCAAAGGTGACTTACAGACTGCTGAACGTGAAAGTGTTCACGATAAAAAACGAGTCGAGATTGAAAAATTTAAATCAGAGTTGGGTAGGTCAAGTGATAAGACTGCAAAAGCAGTTGAGTTATTTGAAGCCCGTCTTAATGACCAATTAACTATGGAACGAAGTAAGGAAAAGAAACCACAGGTTGCTGCCTCGTAAGGCAAATCTGTAAGGAGAAACGAACGTGAATGAAGTAGATAATATCGTTGCTGACGAAAGTACAAACGATGTAGGAGTTGAGACAACTCAACCTGTATTAGAGCCATTTGAAGATACCAACCAAGAGGGCGGTATGTATATGGCTGAAGAAAAGGTGGAAACACCTGTGGCGCCTCAGGAAAATCCTGAAGAAAAACGCCACGAATATTGGCAAAGTAAATACGATCAAAAGGCGAGTGAGTATAGCAAGATGGAAGATAAGCTAAAGGAATTTCAACAATTAGAGCCTATCGCTAGGCATATTAATGATAATCCTTGGGTGTTGGACAATGTTGCAAAATCACTCTCTGGTGATACCCCTCAGGTTCCCTCGCAAGAGAAATCTGTCGAATCACTAAAGAAACCCGAAAGACCTAGTAAGCCAAGTAACTATGACGCCTCTGAAGCGTACATGGACCCTGAGTCAGCTAGTTTTAAGTATCGAGAAAATCTAGATAATTACCGAGAAGAATTGGTTGGTTATCAAGAAGACCTTGAAGCTAAAAGACAATCTGATTTAGAGCATCAATATCAACAACAACAAGCACAACAACAGGAACAGATGGCAAGGCAACAGCAAGAAGCTATGCAACAAAATCTGATTAATAGTTATGGATATACTCCAGAGAAAGCTTCTGAGTTTATTAATTACTACACATCTCCTGATAGTCTTTCATTAGAGAATCTTGTTGCTCTTGATAGGATACGCAATGCTCCAAGTACAGCAGAGGTACAAACAAGACAGAAAGCTGAAATGATGAAGAATCGTCAAGGTAGAGCGGTAGTTCCCCCACCTGCAGGTGTAGGAAGTGGAGAACCTGAACCACAATACAATGACGAGGATTTATTTAATCTAGGCTTAATGGCAAACAAACGAACTTAGGAGGACTTAAATGTCAGCTAAACAATTATCAAGTTCGGGTGTATTATACACAGATCGTCGAGATTTTTATATTCGCCCGAATATTGTTAAAGAACTATGGACTGATGTAACTCCATTTACTACTGTGATTTCAAATCGTGGTGTAGTAGGTGGGTTAGCAGACCCAACATATAAGATGTTTGAACATCGTAACCCGTGGCAAAAGCAAGAGTTTCAGATTACTCAAGGAGGTTCTGATACCATTCCTGATAGTAATGCTGAATCTCCATACTATCAAATAGTAGCAGATTCTGCAGTTGGACTTAGCTCTAGTGTAGATGCTTCTTATCTTGGACTAGTTGTTGAGATATGGGATTCTGCAAAAGCAGTAAAAAGAGGAGTGGCATTAGTAACAACTGCTGATGGTAGTGGTTTCAAATTTAGAATGCTTTCTAAATCTGATAGTGCGGGTGGAATTGGCAATACAGCTAGTGCCGATGCATTAGATATAACTCCAGTTACTAATGATTATTGTATTGTAGTTGGTAATGCACACGCAGAAGGAAGCTCAGCTCCCGAAGCTTGGTCTGACGAGCTAGAAGTAGTTTATAATCAGTGTCAAATCTTTAAGACACCATTGCAAATTACTGGAACTCTTTTAGAAGCCTCTCTTCGTGGAGAATCTTCTGAATTAGCTAGGCTTAGAGACCAAAAATCACAAGAACACAAGATTCAAAAAGAAAGAGCATTTCTATATGGTATGCATCCTTGGAATCTTAGTGGTGGTTTTAGCAGTTTAGAATCTATTGCCGCTAGTGATGGTGGAGCAATTAGAACAACAATGGGTATTATTCCTGCAATCGAAAACAATGCTAAAACTGGAGATGACCAGAATAATTTTACTATTTCTGAAGCATCTTATAGTTATGGCGCATTTGTTGACGACATGGAAAAAGTATTCCATTATGTTCCTGAAGCTGGAAGTAAACGTGCTTTTGTTGGTGCGGGTGCATTAGGATATTTTTCTAAAATGTCTGGTGCAAGTGGACTTGCAGGTAACTCAGGTTGGACTGTTAGCTTAGGCGACATGAAGCGTGATGGCTTAGGATTCAATTACAGAATGCTAGAAACACCTCATGGAATGCTTCAGTTAATTCCAACTCCATCTCTAAGAGGACCATATAACAAATCTATGGTTGTTGTGAGTGATGAGAACTTGTCTTTGATGCAGTATAGAGCGCCAAAGTTCCAAGCAAACATCAAAACTGACAATGCTTATGATGGTGTAAAAGATCAGTACTTCTCAGATGAAGGAATTGGTCTTACCTTAATTGAAAGTCACAAGCTATTCAAAATCACAGACTAAGGGAGGTTTATTATGGCTAGACCTTATTTAGGTGGTTCAAGTGCAGGTATTAAATCACTAAATGCAACTCAATCATTATCTTTAGCAGACAGCGGGAAAACATTTATTTGTTCTCAATCATCTGCTGTTACTATTACTTTGCCTTTGGCAAGTAGTGCTAAAGGATGGGAAGGACATTTTATCTTAGGAACTGCAGCTGGAAATCAGTTTAGCATTAACTGCAATCCAACTGATACAATGTTTGGAGTTAGTGTTGCTGAAAATGGTACAAATATTGATGCTGCTGATGTAGTAGCATTTGCATCAGGTGCAGCAACAGTTGGTGACCAAATATACATTGTTTGCGATGGAGCAAAATTTTATGTGCATGGAGTATGCACAGATGATGCTCACATAATAAGCGGTGGTTAATAGAAAATAAAGAGTGAGGGGCTTTATGCCCCTCCTCTTGTGGGAAAATAATGGCAAAGAAAAAAACAGTAAAAAAGAAAGCGGTCAAACCGAGTAAAAAAAAAGACCCAGTTATGGACGCTCTAAGAAAACCTATTAAAATATGACTCAAGAACAATTAATAGAACTTGTCAAACTGCATCATCCCGATATGCCTGATACGTTAATTCGTATCTATTTAAATAAAGCATTGGATGATTTTTGTAGAAAAACAAGAATATTAAAAGGGCATAAATCTGTTTCTTCTGTAGCAGATAAAAGATACTATGACCTTGATTCTAGCATCATTGAAGTAATAAGAGTTGATATTGATAATTATGAAATACTAAGAATAGTAGGAAAGCCAGAGTTCGAAGATGTCAGTTAGAGATAGTGCAGTAAAACACGCTTGGTGGATTGAAAGAGACAAACTTGGTCTTGTCACTCAATCTGAAAATGATAAAAATAAAGATTATATATCTATTGGAGTTGCTGGTACAAATAATGTAACAATTCATGCGGTTTTAAAAGATGAAGATTTTATTGCTAGTTTTGTTGAAATAGGGGCTGGAGGAGTAGCAGATAGTACAGGTGGAATACGAATGGATGAAAAGCCAAATATTCCTGAAGAGTTTCATGAGTCATTGGCAAACTTTGCTATTGCTAAAGGTTATGAGATGAAACCTGAAACTTTAAATCAAGCAATCTATTTTAGACAACTAGTTAAAGATGAGATAAAAGAAGCTAAGAGATACGCTAATAAAGGGCGAATTGATGATGGCTATACAATAATGGGGAGTGATTTTTAGTGGCGGCTTTCTCAGTACAAATTGGAGATTTATTAGGAACATTTGATGATACTCAAATGATGACAGATGCATTAATTGCATCAGGTACTGAAATAATCAAATTAACTCCAAATGAAAGATTATTAAAAATAGCAAAAGAAAGTAATGTTACTTCAAGCGGATTAGCGGTAAGTGATGAAAAAGTATTAGAAGTTTATAAATCTAATTTAGTTGCTAGAGAAATACCTTTAGCACAATTAGCTAAAACAAAAGATACTGGTTCAATCTATTATGCAACTGCAAATGATCCAGCTTTTTATTTTAAAACTGAAAAAGTTTATATCGTTGCTGATGGGAACGAAACATCAGGAACCCTATTGCACGTGCCATTAGTACCTCAAAAATCTGATGGGACTATAATACTTCATTCACATACTGAATCTGACATATCAAATTTTCCAATTGAAGCTGACAAATTAATGGTCCTTGGGGCAGCAATACGATGTTTAAAAGGAATAATTGGAACGCAAATAGCAACAGATGAAGATACAGAATTGGCTCAAGGTTCATTAGCGCAATTGCAGTTATTAGAAGCATCGTATGATAAAGAATTACAAAAATATTTAGCATAACCAATATGACCATGAGACAAGTCACGCTCGGTAAGTCATAAGCAAGGAGAAACAAGATGGCAATTAATACATATTCAGTAAATGAAGCTAATAACGTAGGATTAGGACAAGTAGGGTCTGCTGTATTAGATGATGGAGAATCAGTAGCTAGTATCGGAGATAAAAAGGTAGTAGCAATAACAATGTTTGAAGATTGTACATTTACAACAATGACACAATCATCAGCTGGTATAACTGGTACAGGAACATCTACACATGGCAACTCTATAACTAATTCTGATACGATACCTCAAGGGGTCACAATATTTGGTAATTGGAGTGCAGTCACTCTAGCTACTGGTCTTTGTATCTGTTATTTAGGCTAGATCAATGCTTGGATTAGCAGCAAGCCTAGCTAAAGGAGGTGCTTCCCTTTTAACATACGTTAAGGACAACCTCAAATTATACCTCGACTTTAAATCAAGTAGGTCAGACACACTTGCATTCCCATCAGAGGGTTCGACATCGTTTGATGCAAGTGGGGATTATATAAAAGTTCCTCATAACGATAGTTTAAATCTTGGCACATCTGATTTTACTATTTCATTTTGGGTAAAATCTCCATCAACTACGGGTAGCAATATGATGATAGTTGATAAATACCATAGTGATGTTGGATTTAATATTGATTGGCACACTTCTAATAAATTAAGAATTTATATTAAAGATGGGACTGATGATTATTATAGTTACGCAAACCAAACATTGTCTTTTGGGGTATGGTATCATTTTG
>Ga0181397_1000891_pt1 | contig 11091 bp, 25 predicted proteins | sample 20SPOviralmetaG_FD_130126 | JGI IMG/M metagenome (GOLD analysis project Ga0181397, IMG submission 130126) | Marine viral communities from the oligotrophic San Pedro Time Series (SPOT) site, San Pedro Channel, CA, USA - 20 SPOT_SRF_2011-02-23 | ecosystem: Environmental > Aquatic > Marine > Strait...
AAAGCATCCATAACATCATCATTTCTAGGTTTGGGGTGTTCAAAGAACTCGTCTACCAGCTCTGTCATCTCTCTTTGTATATACAACTTCTTAGAATTGACAATAGGGCCAAGACTGGTTTCCAGCCTATCTTGTTTTTTAATTCTATTCGGAGGCTTAACTCCCTTAAATATACCCGGAAGAAGTCTTTTCTCTGTTGCGGAAAGCCGTGTAACCATATCCCGAACCATCTCCTGTGCCGCAACTGTCTCAATCGTAACTCTGCGTACTGGAGTATACTTGTTTGCAAGCCGTATAATCTCTTTCGGAACATCGAATGTTGGTATACGCTCACGAAAATACTCCAATACATACCTATTATTGCTGGAATCAATGCCCATGACCAGTATGACTTGATAGTCAGAAGTCTCTGAAGCTGTTGCCGCAAGGTCAACACCCATGTAGATATGAATTGGTATCGCATCTTCACCGTCTATAAGGTAGTTAAATTTACTTTTACATTCAACCCTTCCGTTGTAATACTGTATTCTGTCAATTTTAAACGATGCACTGGTTACATCTCTAGCATCATTCATGTACTCCTGAGCAAACTTATTAACCAAGCCAGCTTCAATAAACTCTCGTTTTTTAGATTCTAGCTTCTTTTTAGAAAACTGAGACTCCCATAAAGGTCTATCGTTTTCAATAGCCCTGTAAAAGTTTACATCCCAAGGATATGTTCTCTTGTCTTCTTTTGCTTTCTTCCAACCGTCATACGTCATTTGCAAGTAAGAGTCGTAGTGTACAATAGTCCCAGAAAGCCATATCCACCCCTCATTTCCCGGTGTTTCTTCTAAGGCAGGGTACACTGTGGATACAATCCATTTCTTGATGTCTGCACGCCTTTCTGGCGTTTTTGTGTTAAGTTCTGATTCAAAGTCGTCAAGAACAATACCCGTATATCGTACATCTACTTCTGCTCTACCTCTAAGTCTTTGTGATGTACCTTTGGATATTACCCTGTCACCCTTAGGTGTTACTAAATCTTTTTCTGTCCAACGTTTTCCTACGCTACCACCATCCATATTGCCAAAGTAGTATCGTATCATCTTATTGTTTTCAAAGTGAGAGCGGATATATTTTAAATGATCTATAGCCTGTGACTGTTCTTCTGATACCCAAGCAATAAAATGTTGCTGATCATCAGCCGCAAAGCATAGCTTGTGTATGATAGCGGCCTTTGCCACTACAGACTTACCATGACCTCGTGGTATGATATTGCATATTCTAGCTCCCGGTGTAGCATCTATCATCTTCTTTCCCATTTCGTAGTGAAAGGGTGCTGATTCTGATTTCTTTAAGAAGTCATTAGGAAGAAAGGCCCTGCCAAAGTAAATAAGGTTTGTATATGCTTTTGCTAATACCTCATCCCTCTTTTCCATTTCGGATGGGGCTGGGTTAATGTTAAAGCTCATTCAGATAATTGTTTCTTTGTTTCTGGTAAGATACCCTGTTCAAATGCTTTGAGCTTGTCCCTGCTAAATCCAGAGAACTCTTGTATTAGTGCTACAGAGTCTACTTTCTTTTCTGTAGATAGCAAGCCAGATATTTTCATCAGTGTCTCCAAGGCTCTAAGCTTATCATTGTCTTTTGCATCTGATTTGTCTACAACATCTTTGGTACTTTCTAGTAAGTATCTTTTTGTGATACCTACTTCTGACATTAAGTTTTCTATTTCTTTATCCACTGCTTGCCTCACTGTTTTGTTTTTAAGTAGCAGTGTTGATCTTTTTTCTGCATACTCTAAACTGTTTGTAGTTGGAAATGCTTTTTGATATGCTTCTGTAGGCTCCATTCCATGTGCGATATACTTAGCAAAGTTTCTTTTTGCATCTGTAAGATACCCACCTGTTTTAATTTGATAGTCTGACTTCTTAGTAAATCTGTATATCTCATCTTTTACCGTACCTGCAAAAGAACCTCTACCTCTGTGATTAAACATACCAATAATTGTTCTAATATAATCGTTATCTCTTTTTTTGGAATCTACAAAACAACCTTTCTTTAGTATTTGAACTATCTTGCCATCGTCTGCAAGACACCAGTCTTCTTCCTCTGCTTTTTTCCAGTCTGTAATTAGAGGTGTGTTAGGATGTGCGGTACGAAACTCTAGTTCTGATTCGTAAGCGTAATGCTTAACCCCTTTAATTGTGCGGCTTAGTGCCAACTAGTTAGGTTCCTCATCGGTAAACATATTGACATCTAGTATTTGTAACTCCGGCATGTTCTTCATGCGATACAGCAACTCAGATATCAAACCGATTTGTCTAGAGCTTGGGTCTATAACATCCATTAGCTTTAGCTCTGCGGATATCTCACGGCAACGCTCTAAGTTTTCATAAACGTTACCAATCTTGAAATCACCAGATAAAGCTTTTTGGTAGAGTGTTTTGTATTCTGACATGATTTAATTTAATAAAAACTTGACAAATATGTATTATAGAATATATATTTAATTATCCCAGTTTAGTTTGCGGTTGGTTATTTATAATAGTACTATAGTATATATAGTATAATAGTATATATAGTATATAGTATATATAATATATATATAATATATATATAGTAATATAGTATATATAGTAATATATAGTATATGTAGTAAGATAGTAATGTAGTATATATAGTATCCGCTTTGTAATTATAGTACCGGCCCTAGCAATTAATCCAAAAAACTTTTAAAAAATTCTAAAAAAAAATATTAGTATGTGTGTCTTTCTTTTATTTGACGTACGTACCCCCCACATGCGTTTTGCCGTTGGAAAAATTGTGTTAAAAAACTCGATTGACTTCCTCAGGTTAATTTATTTACACAAATTATTCTTATTTTGGAACTTAATCCATATACATACATATACCTTATATACAGTTTTTTGACAATTTACATAATTGATTACTGATCGTGAACTATCTGGTCGATGCGTGAGATACCAGAATCAGTAGTCGCTACATAATGAACAATGTACTATGTAGTAACGTATTACTAATTATTAACTAATAAATGGAGTATGAATTGGAAGAGAATAATTACATCATTAATAATGGTGATAAGAAACTCTCTATTCAAGAGTGCAATCTGTTTGGTGAAAGAGATAATCTTGATACAGCTTTTAAGGATGCTGTATCAATGATTGATTCAAGCTGTAAAGACAATAGTGCTTATGCAATAACAGCATTAATGTTGGTTTGGAATACTTTGGCAACGAAGTATGATATCTATCCCAAACAAAACTCTGAATAGATGGTGTTTTGGGGCTGAGCACTATTACTCAATCAGCCCCACTTTCAAAACATATTCCTTAATTCAAAATAAATAGGAGCATTAAAATGCAATTACATGATCTTAATAACATTACTGACTTAGTACCAGTTACAGAACCTAACCAAGTTACAGAACCAACTATTAAAAACTATGGTGGTAATCTTGATCCATTTATGGAAGTTCATAAGGAACAACTAACCTTTCCTGATGGTTCTATAAATCCTATGGTGTATGGTGTTCGATTAGGTACTCAGGATAAATTATTAGCTGGTAATGTTTCAGCTAATTATTTGTTAGTACCTAATAGGGAACTAATGGATGTTGCTATGGAAATTATGGCTGTTAGTGGATTGAAATGGGAACATGAAAAAAGGTTCTTTAATAACAAGGGTCAATTCAGGGATATATATTTCTGTAAAGATGGTGGATTAGAGAAACCAGTTCCTAATGTTGGTGATCTTGTAGGGCTAGTACTTGAAGTACAAAACTCTTACAATGGATCAACTGGTGCAGGAATTAGAATCTACTTTCAAAGATACATTTGTAAAAATGGTATGACTTCTAATAAATATGGCTTTGGTTATATGTTTAGTCATAATAAAGGTCAAAGTCTAAATTGGAAAGATGAGATATTCCAAGCAACTAATATGCTTAGAAACTCATCTGAGTACCATCTAACAAACTTTGTAGAGGCTTGTGGTAAGTTACAGAAACCAGTTGATAATACAGAAATTAAGTTAATTAGGGAAAAGTATATTCCTAAAGGAACTGGTGGAAATCAACTACCAATACAGCAATTCGGTCAACTTATGGACAAATACTATGAAGATGGTGATTTCACAGCATGGGGTTTGTTAAATGCGGGGACTAGTGTATTATGGCATCCTGAGAAACTAACCAATGCTAATTTCAGTAACAATAGCGTAGTAGTTGATGGACTTCTACAATATGGTAAGGATACAGAAGAAACTACTTTTGTAGACCCTAACCAAACTGATATATTTCAGTCGTAATACAAAACATCCTGAGCATGATGTAAAACTGCTCTTTTTTTGTATCTTTTTTAATTTTTATATTTTTTTATTTTTTAAATATTTTTTTATATATATAAATATAACTACTTAACGAAGGTAACTCATTAAATATAACTGCTTTACGAGGGTAACTCATATTTTATAACTACTTGACGGAGGTAACTCATTCTTTTTGGGTGAATTAAATAGATTACACAATTAAAATGTATTACAGAATCCCCCTAAGTCCTGTAATATGTGGATATATATGTAAGTTAATTACTTCCCTTATTTAACCTATATTATATAAGCCAATTAATAAACCACAACCCCCACACACAACCCCCCAAAAAAAGATTTAATTTATTTTAATTATTTTGAAACTTTTTCTAATGCTAGGAGTATAGTATATATAACAATTAATAAGGAGTTTTGAGATGAAAATAATAAAAGATAAACGAACATTAAACGCAATAAAAAAAGCGGGATTTATTAAAGAGCCTAAATATTGTAGCTTTCCAAGAGTAGATGAAACAGAGAGAAAATATTCTATTTTTGGATTCACCTTTAATAATAAGCAATACAAGTTTAAATATTTTGAAGGGAATTTTTACCCTTATTTAATAGAGGTATAAAATAAATAAAAAAACTTTGGAACTTTCCGCAACTCGGATAGTATAACAAGAAACAAAACAAAAAAAATGGAGTAAAAAAAATGTACACAACAGAAACAGCAACAACAAGAACAGCACTAGACAAATACAAACAAAATCTAAAAGTTGATTACCATAATATATGGAGTTATGAAACAAAGGTTGCAGAGATTGACCACATAAAAAGAACTATAAAACCTCTTGGTTGGTGGTCTGTAACCACATCAAAGCACATAAATTATGTGGGTTCTGAGTACGGATACGAAGTACAGAAAACAAACTAACTTACACAAATTGAAGGGGGTGTGTAATGCATCCCCTTTAGGAGAAAAAATGAGAAGATTTAAACACCTATCAAATAAAGAATTGGTAAAAGTAATTAATGAGAGATATACAAACGGATTAAATGACGATGATTATGTAAAAGAATTATTTAGAAGAAGAGATAAACAAGGATTCAAAGTAGTTCCTAAATGGGATACATACGAAATAATAGAAAAATAAATGGGAACTTTTAAAAAATAATGTAGTATAATAAGTAATAGAGCCGATACAAGGTGAGAAGTAAATCTATGGAAATGTGTGAAAGACTCTAGAAGTAGAGTGTGCCAATTTAAGATTGGACAGAGCGTAAGGAATAGAGCCTTGTTGCCCCTCTTGACAATGGGTAAAAGGGTAGAATAATAATCGGAGGTTCGACTCCTCCTCGGCTCACAAATTTGGAACTTTATTTTAATAGTGTAGTATAATAAGTAAACAAACAATAAAAGGAGCAGTACAAAATGATAAATATGATAATATCAAAAACACAATTTCACAAGATAAGAAACGAGATTGTCGATTGTTTTAATGTGGTGTCAGATGATGACTTCATGGCTTTGGATGATGAATTACCACAGATTTTGAGAAAAAATCTAGGTGTGAAAGTTGATTGGAATGTTGAGGATAACGAACTAGAAGAAATAAAAAAGGAGCAGTAATGAAAAAAGATAGAATGAGTTTGGTGGAAGGCATCATGTATTTAATTAGGGATGTTCTGTACTATTCCGAACTTGTAGAAATTAAGCAGTTTTTAGAATCTATAATGGAGGACAAAAAACAAGGGGGTTACGACAATGAGTAGTAAATACAACGGATGGACAAATTATGAAACTTGGAATTTTAATTTGTGGATCACAAACACAGAGGGAGATTATAGACACGCTCTACAACTCACAAAGGATTCTATAAATAAGTATGAGTTATCTAAAGACCTTAAACAGTGGGCAGAAGATATGGCTGATGATTGTATAGGTACAGAAATTGGCTTTATTATAGATATAATTTACAGTTCTATAAAAGAAGTCAACTTCTATGAGGTGGCTGAACATCTGTGGGATGAGGTACATAATAAGGAGGAAGAGTAATGCATATGATAATAAGAAACATAGTCTATGCCAATAGCAAAGGCGAAGCACTAGGCAAAGCTAAAAACAATATGGACTACCTATGCGAAGGACAATATCCATTTGACTACTACGACACCTTTGACGAAGGGGGTACTTCGTATTGGGGTGATAGGTTGCAACCAGTCTCAGGGATAAGCACCACAGAAGGGCGTAAATTGGTGGTAGACGGATGGAAAAATACATTAAGGGATATGAGGTGGCACTTACAGGAAATACGGAAGATTACAGAAAATAAGAGCGATCTAGAAATCATACAATCTCTGAAAGAAAATCATCTTCAGTACCATTATAAATCTGTGGGAGACTACCGAGGTTCAGGAGTATGGATGTATGATAGTGATGGCGAAGGGATAAAGTCTAGGAGTCATTTAAACAATGTACTAAACAAATGGGATGCTAAGAACCTACAAGATCAAAAGGTTTTTGTAGTACCCGCAGATGTACATTATTAAGGAGGAGCAAATGGTATTGGTAAAAGTAAATGAATATGGACATGTAAATATTGGGGATGTATTTCCCGCTAAGAAAGGAAAAAAAGAATCTGCATTTATGAAATTTTATACGGGTTCTACATGGGTGTTATATAGGAATGACAATTATGAAGATGACATTAGCAAAGAGTTTCCTAATGAGTATTATAAAAGCAAATCATCAGTTCCTATTTATAGGGCATATCATAATGGACATAAGAAATCTAATTTGTACGCTCGTAAAACAGAAAATGGATTTAAGTTTATTGTTTCCATTCAAGAAAAGATAAACAAAAGAACTTTAAAAAAATACAATCAAATGTTTTATATAAGTACTGGGTTTGACAAAGACTACAAGGTTATAAGACCAACAGAATTAACTAGAAGTACAAAGGGGGTATTTAATCAATATGAAAATTATTAAAATAAATTGGAACCAATACGAACTAACCTCGTATAACTAATAAACAAAGGAGAAGCAATGGGTAAAATAAAAGGTCTGGTAACCGAGATGGGTTACGATAGTGCTAAGAGATACTTAGAAGAACTAAAGTTAAAACTAGAGCGTGATAAACAGAGGAGTAAACATGCCGTATCCAATGAAGAAAAAGGAGAGCGATATGAAGCTACCACTAAAGAAAATAGATAAGGAAGATGTGATGATGTTCTTTGAATTGGATATTGATAATTGTTTACTGACTAGGAAAGACTTTTGTGAAGTGATAGCAAGTTTCATAAATGATCCGATTTCTACAAGTAAACTATACAGAGAAGAGATTAATTTATACTTTGAAGAAAGGAGAGACTTATGAACGCAAAAGAATATCAATTTATGAGAGAGGACTTCCTTAAGAAAACTCTCAAACTTTCAGACGACAAACGTATTGAGTATACAGAAGGACACCATAACTCAAATGTTTTATGGAACTTCGAGAACATAGCAAAAACATTAGGGCTATCACCAATGAAGGTACTTTCTGTATATTTACTGAAACATACAAGTAGTGTTTTTAACTATTTTAAAGATGGTAAAGAATACTCGGAAAGTATAGAAGGTAGGATTATGGACATCATTAATTATCTTTTGTTATTAGTCTGTATGATAAGAACATATAAACAAAAAGGAGAAGTAAAAAATGAACGAAAACGATCTGTTATTTGATGAGCTGTGCGATACATTGTTTCCAGAGTTAGATGAAGCAGTAGACCGAGAAGCAGAGCATTTAATGAGTGAACACAACATCAATTCAGAGTTGATGATAAGAATAATAGAAGCGTTCTTATATAAAAGAGCAAAGCAGGTGGAGGGTTAAGATGATACATTGGTTACAGTCTTTATCAGAGAATGGCTTTGATGTTTTTATAGTCGTATACCTTGCGATACTGCATCTTATCTACCATTACTTAATGAGATGGTATATTAAAAATATAACAAAAGAAATTGCTGATACTCAAATAGTTATCTTAAAGGTTTTGCACATGATGAATACAAAAAGACCTAGCATACAAGCATATATAAAATGGGAAAGACCGACTTCGGTTAAGGAGGATGAATGGTACTTATAGATTTAGCAGAATGGATAGTAAACTTTCTCATATTTGGTATGGGTTTGGTAGCTCTATCAATGGGTATGTTTTTGGTGACTTTGGTAATTTATTCAATACAAGACTGGAGGGGAAAATGACAGAGTTAGTTCTATTACTGGTGTTAATCCTTTTATGTACAGCCTTTGTAGTTTCCCTAGATGAAGCGAAGCGTGAAAAAGAGAAGAGGTTTCGTAAGTGAAGCAATATAAAGAGTTACAGTTAGAGTTACTACAATATGAATCTATGGTAGAAAGGCGGGATGCAAAGATCAGGAGACTCAAGGATGTTATCAAGGCTCAGGATGAAAACGATTGCAAAGTGTTCCGCTGTTGGCAATGTAAGTCAGAGTTAATATGGGGTGGCGATCACGATGTACAAGAGATGTATGAAGACGAACAGAGCGAAGGTATCGTATCCAACTTTACTTGCTCAAATTATGATTGCAATACGCATGTTGAGGTCTACCATATCTTTGACGTGAAAAATTAATTTGGAACTTTTTGAAACTTGGTGCGTTTAATAAGTAAGCACGAAGCTTAAAACAACAATAATAAAAAGGAGCTATTATGAAAAAACAGAGATGTGATGGTAGAGTAACTATCGTGAAAAAAGAAAAAGGTTATTCAGCTATGCAGACTATTTGGAGTAGAGGAAGACATAGTGGTCAAGTAACATGGACAGACTACAAATGTAGCAAGGGGCATGAATGGACTTCAAGCTCTAAAGATAAGTCGTGCATCAATTATAAATAAAACAACTAAACTGGGGCGGGGCAACCCGCCCCTATAAAAAGGAGCAAGTAATGAAAGAATATCATTGGACAATAACAGCTAGTGGATTTGTAGAAGCTGAGTCAGTTGAGGAAGCTAAGTCTATCCTGAAAGAAGATGCAATTAACTTCGTTATGGATGATGAGAAATACTTAGAGATAGATGTAGACCCCGATGAAACAAATGAGATAAAAGGAGAAACCAATGAAACTAGATAAGCATACAATAGAATTACTTACAGAAGTTGGCATTGATTACAGAAAGCTAAACAAAGAACAGATAGATGCCATCATGTTTCCAGACTACGCACCTGAAGACTATTACCAAGATGGAGAGATAGGAGATAGAGAAGCAGATTACCTACACAGTCAGAGACTAATTCAATGTGGAGTTGTCGGGGATACATATAAGAAAGCATGGAAGCTCGTATATTAATTATAGTAATTGAAAATAATTATAACTAAATTAAAAAGAATCGAAACTTGAGATGTTGAAGAGATGTGCTAAATGTAAAGAAGACAAACCCCGTAAGGAGTTTTATATCAATCGTGCCAAGCCCGATGGTAGACAATACTTATGTAAGATTTGTCAAAAGAAATATCACAATACTACGTGGTATGAATCTCGCAGAGAGCATAGGATACAGCAGGTCAAAGAAAGAAAAGCTCGTGTAGTAAAAGAAAATTATAAAAGAATATTTATGGAATACTTTATTTATGGCTGTGTTGATTGCGGTGAGAACGATCATCGACTTTTGGAGTTCGATCACGTTAAGGGAAATAAGAAGAGAGGAAAGCTTAGGCCAACAGAGGGAGTCGGTCATCTTGTGAGAACTGGATACAAATGGGAAACCGTAGAGAAAGAAATACAGAAGTGCAAGATTAGATGTCGTAACTGTCATCACCTAAAGACTCATAAGCAATTTGGTTATATGAAGCACATACAAGACGTAGTAAAAGAATATAATAAAAAACGGGAACAAAATAGAAAGCGATGCGTTACATAGTAGAACAACAAAAAGGAGAAGACAGTGTTTACAGTATTAAGTAAACTGAAATATCAACTAGCTAAAGAGATCACTAATGTGGAGAAGCAGTGGGACGATAATCCATCAAACGATTATTATTTTGCTGAGATTACTGGTCTAAGAAAAGCCCTAGAGTTCGTGCAGAAAGCAGAGTCATCTGAATACAATGCACTTGATAGATGGGCACAAACAATACAAGGAGAGGACAATGCAGTCAACACTAGGGAACTATCAAGAGGTTAACGTACATAACGTTAAGTCTTTGTCTACCGAGACATCGGCTATTAGAAATGGCAAGAATTACGTCAAGACTATATATGCAAAGACAGATGAAGGTGCTGTAATAGAGATTAACTTCTTTGCAGATAAAGAGTCTATATTGGAGACAAAAGACTAAATGAAATTATTACAGGGCAGGCAGGATCGGTTTTTGCTCCAACAAATTTTCCGATCCACTCCGCAACTACACATCTCAAAGGGCCTGCCCTGCCCCTATATACCAAAGGACAAATTATGTTAGACATACAAAAGATATATGAAGACTGGTTGCGGAAAGGTAACGACCTTCATCGAAAGAAAAGATATCAAGGCAAGGAAGAATGGTTTCATGCTTCCTCAGCAGGAATGTGTATGAGAAAACATTACTTCCAACACGTAGCGGATGTAGAGCCAAAAGAAATAGATGATAATACAATGAGATTGTTTCGGCTTGGAGACTTAGTACATGGAGATGTACAGGAAGCATTGATGGACTATGCAAGAATTAACGGTTCTCAAATAATGATAGAACGTGAAATAAGATTACCAGAGGTAAATGTACGT
>Ga0181397_1000897_pt1 | contig 11033 bp, 13 predicted proteins | sample 20SPOviralmetaG_FD_130126 | JGI IMG/M metagenome (GOLD analysis project Ga0181397, IMG submission 130126) | Marine viral communities from the oligotrophic San Pedro Time Series (SPOT) site, San Pedro Channel, CA, USA - 20 SPOT_SRF_2011-02-23 | ecosystem: Environmental > Aquatic > Marine > Strait...
ATAATAAAGATTTTAATATGGGTTACTTTCCATTGATTCAAGGTTCAACCGATGATATATTCTATGTCTCTGAAACTAAATTTACCGATGGTGGATTTTTTCAGGGAACTTATGTTTTTCCGAAATTAGTCGCCGATTATGAATATACGACAACAGGTAAAAAGGGTTCTTATTTTAGTAGTTCTCTTTTTTCAATGGAAGAATCATTATTAGAAAGATGTTTTTCTAATTTATTGGATCACTATAAAGATAAGGAAAGAGGGGAAGAGTTTGAAGATGATTCGGTAGAAGAAATTGAAATAAATATTTTTAATTCTTCATGTCTGTATTCAACGAAAGAAGTATCGAAAGATATAATAAAACAATACCCACAATGGGCTAAAGTTATGGCAGAAGAGATTAAGACTAGTTTAGAAGATAATCCCTTGCTCAGAGGAAGTAAAAGAAGAAAAAAATCCGGTTCTAGAAAGAAAAAATCTTCTAAAAAGAAAAGAAAAAAAAAACATTCTAAAAGAGTTAGAAGATCTTCTAAAAAGAAAAAGAAAAATAAGAGATCTAAAAAAACTAAAAATAAAATTAAATCGAAATAATGTCCATTTAATTTTCCTTTAAGAAGAGTAAGATTTTCAATAGTTTTTATTTCGTTATATGTGCCATGTCAGGTATGGGATACGGCGATGTATCTCCTAAAACTGTCCAAGTAAAAGCTATAACTATTATAATTCAATCCACAATAATATTAGCAATAATTAGTGAACTTTCTCAATATGAAATATATAAATTATTTAATAAGCTTCGCATTTTTAAATAAGTTTCGCATTTCAACTAAGTTATTGATTTAAAATCATTTTATTTACTATATTTAATAGAATGTCGAAGAAAAATCAGAATTTTAATAAAAATCCCGATATGAAGATTATTCAATCTATCTTAGAAACATTCGGATTAGATAATCTCGAAGATGATCGTTTTTTTACGAAAGAACATATGAAAGAAATAAAAACTATTGAAAATCTTACTCTTCTTAAAGGAAAATTAAATGAATATTATTTACCATGTAAATCCAAGATTTATCTAAAAGATCTTACTGAAAAAAAATGTATAACCATTTTAAGACAATTCGTTAAAAATTATAATTATAAAGTTATTGGGATTGAAAAAAGCATTAAGGGTCAGAAAACTACAACCTACAGACTATTTTTCGTGAATCAAGAATATTTATCTCCCAAGAAAGAACCCGAAAAACAACGGAAATATATTGTATCGTTCGATACTTAGCATTAAGTCTCTTTTAGTCTCTCTTATCCACCGATTCTCTCAATTCCCTGGTTTTATCTCTGTCTAAATCATTTTCTTTAATTATGTCATACCACTTATCATGCGAATTTTTATACTGAGTATACATGGTATAAAGGTACAACCATGCGAACAATATCATATTGATGAAATAAAAGTATCCCAAGAATTTAATGACATCCATTTCATCGACCTCAACCATTTTAAATTTGATTAATAGTTAATTAACTATATTAATCAAATTTATTTGCTATTAAATGAAGAACTCTTTGCATAATAATTATTCTCTTAGTTTGGAACCCCTTCCTATTCCCCTATCCACGAATCAGAATACAGATAATGTATTCTCATACGATACGTTCGCTGTCGCGGTAAATTATTATGTTTTACGACCCAAGAAAAAAGAAAATAGTTGATTATGGTTCTTCAAGAGCATGCGGTGAAAATCATAATAGATTCTCAATTCATGCGGAACAGAGGGCCATCCATTATTGCTTAAAGAATGATAAGAAAAATAAATACAAAATATTTATTTCACGTTACGGGAGAAATGGTAACCATAAATCAGCATTCTGTTGTAAATCTTGTACGAAGTTAGCGAAGAAATTCAACTTTCTAGATAAAATATTTACATTCGATGAAGATAAAAACACTGTTTCAGCTATTCTGGATAATCCCGAAGTTAGTTTAGCATATAAAATTAAGTATGGTTTATAATAAGTAAATATCAATCCATATGTGTGATATATTTTACGAAATAACCATACAATATTCCTATAAACCCTCCAACCACGATTTGCCCGTAAGAATGTTCCTTGTATAATAGTTTGTATAAGATTCCAATTATACAGAATATAAATAATATCATCCTTGTTTTCTGTTGTAAATTATTCATTATCATTAAATATGTCATTATATAAAATAGTGTGGCCGACTTCGTTGAAGGCATCCCATAAGTTTTTTTTTTAATTGGTCTATCCTGTTTAATAATCTTTTTTAAGAATTTAACAATATATTGTAATAAGATCAATCCCCCGTAAAATATTATTATATTTTTATCTTTCATTATATTATATTAAATAATAAAATGTATCTTGTTTATCTTCTAAAATGCGATAATTTAACTTATATTGGGATGACTAATAATTTTTTACGTAGATGGAGACAACACATCGGTGATTTAAAGGGTGGAGCACGTTATACGAAAAAGAAAAAAGACTGGTATCCCATTCTCATTATAGACGGGTTTGAAACTATGAAAGAAGCAATGCAATGCGAATGGAAATTAAAAAGAAATAAAAAATTCAGAGGACCTCCTAAAAGAGTCGAATACGCTCATTTAATGATCCAAGAAGAATTATGGACTTCTAAGAGTCCTAAAATAAAAGATCAGAATTTACAAGTTTACATAGACAATGATTATAAAACTATTTTTAAAGATTACCCAACGAAAGAACTTTACTGGAAATAATATATATATATATATATATGGGGGATAGAGTCACCAATTTGATTAAATTGCTGGGGTTGGATGAAAAAGATCATGTATTAGTACCACAGACACTTGCACTAATAAAAACCGCGCAAGAAAAGGCTAAAACAAGACATGAAATCAAGGGTAAAGGAGTGATGGGACAAACTGAAAAAGAAAAACAACAGGAGATCCTTAATTATTGTGATAGTGCGATTACAATTGCGGAAGAAGTCCTCAGACAATATGTGGAGCTTCATCCTGATGATTTTCATATCCCCCCCTGGAAGGCGGCCGTTAGTGAAGATGGGACAACTTACTACTGGAATACCGAAACAAATGTTACTACTTGGAAAAAGCCTGTCGTCGATATAAGCTCACTACAATCAGAGAATAAGGGTGTAAAATTTTTAAAGGGAAATATTGAACAATTACAAGGAGTGAAAAATGATATCAATGGATTTATTGAGGTAAATAGACGAGTAGATGTAATGCGGAATTCGGCGGTGGGCCAAGGCCAAGACAGAGGGGCGGTACAGGAGGCGGCCAGAAAGCGGGACGCCTTTGTCACGGATCCCAAAAGCTTTCAACGCCGAAACGAACAACTGCATCGTAGTGCGGTAAAGGCGGCGACAACTCCTACCAGGATGGCGTCGGCCGAGTTAAATCAGTGGAGGGTGAACAACGACACAATGAACGCTGATGGATTAACGATCGCCCACGGCTCGCAAGGCGGCGGATATAAAAAGGAAAAAGCGAAAAGAACTAAAAAGAGAACTAAAAAGAGAACTAAAAAGAGAACTAAAAAGAGAACTAAAAAGAGAACTAAAAAGAGAACTAAAAAGAGAACTAACAAAAATAAAAGAAATAAAAAGAATAAAAGAACTTGAAGACAGAGGCGCGTATCAGATTTTAGATAGAAATATCATAAATTTATTCCTTTAATTTATTCATATCTTTCATCAGTTCTAATATAGACTCACTATCACCATTATTTTTTTCGTTAATTTTTAATATAGATTTCCCAATAATAACATCATGCTCCTGATAAACTTTATTTTCCCTTAAAATTTTAATCGCTGCGAATTTTTTATCCGTACCATAATCTATTTTTCGGATCATAGTTAACTTATTTTATTACATTAAATATTTATATATCAAATTTAATATTTTGAGATTTCTTCGGTCGTAATCCTATGCCGTGTAAAATTGCCCGAATCCCATAGAGCTCTCTGGAGAATCATCGCCCTTTTTCTCTTTTCTCCGTTGCTCTTTCCATTATCGCAAGAGAATTTCATAATAGATTCTTTCGTTTTAAAATCATCCAAGTTTAGTCCCGAAACTTCATCATTGATACAATTTAGAAGATCTTCTTTTTCTAAACCCATTAATTCGGCTTGCCCGAGTTTAAAGGTATGTTTTTCCCTTGTTAGAATAGAATGACTATACTCCTTAATAGTCATTTTCCCCTCACTCTTGTCTTTATATATATGTCTGGTATTCTTTATAATCATACTCTTTTTCATGTTTTCTCTGTCGTATTCAACGCTTTCTACTGCTGGCTGAATAATAGGCGGTCTCTGAGAAAAAGTATGAGTATTCCATGCTCCAGGTTTCTTCAATAAAAGTTCTTTTTTATCATCATCCATATTAGAGGGAATATCATATTTTAATTCTTCTCTCGAAAGAATATCACAATCTTTCAAATAATCCATACAACTTAAATTAATTGTAGCATTATTCTTTTAAATAAAAAATTAAAAATATTTAGTTATAAGATTTTTAGTATCCGAATATTTAAACAGAAGCCTTTAGAGGTTCGTTATCGCTACTATCGCACGACTCCCTCATTTCTATATCGGCATTTTCATATTGTTTATCAACCCCGAATCTAATAGTTAGGATACAACTCATAATAATTGAAAACATAGAAATGCACGCAGTAGTATAACTCGTATAGTTAAATTTATCTGATTCTGAAAGTTCATAAAGTAATTCCTCAATTGTTGGACAATTTGAACCCACCTCGTCTTTTTTCATTAATTCTAGTTCAAAATGACCCTCGTAGTATTCTACTATCGATTCATATTCTTCATATGAATGAACTTCATCAATTAATTGACTACACTGTATTTCTTCGGTTTTAATATTACAACAACCATATTCTGTCCCTTGACAATCTTCTTCATACAAATCAGGATAATAGGAACCAATGGAATCCTTGGGACAATTTATCATAGGATAATAATAATCAACAGAATCTATTGTATCATTAACCGGACCCTCACGGCATAGGCGATTATATATACAGATTGAAGGTATGTTCGCATATGATATCACAAGTAACGTGACACCCATATACAAGATAGAAAGACACACGAATTGGGAATAAAATTTAGTATCCGCTGACCATAACTTCGCACCAAAAATAGACATAATGAAAGAAACTGAAACCATACAAATAGAAAATGCAACAAGAGAATAAATAGACCCAATATCATTGAAGTTTTCTCCGATAGCAGTATCACCCACTTCAATTTCACAGACATGATACATTTCGTTGCATTGAGGGGAAATATAATAATCACCCATCATTATTCAGTTCAGTTAATTAATTAAAATAAATCAATATTAATTAATCAAATTTATTAAAGACATTATAATGGAAACGCGAGGGTTCGATCCTCGTACCTCTCGCATGCTAAGCGAGCGCTCTACCAATTGAGCTACGTCCCCGAAGGTCGCGCCGGGACTTGAACCCGGATCATTGGATTCAAAGTCCAAAGTGATAACCGATTACACCACGGGACCAGATATCTCTTAGGGAGATTAAGCCTACCAATCTCTTAGGGAGATTAAGCCTACCAATCTCTTAGGGAGATTAAGCCTACCAATCTCTTAGGGAGATTAAGCCTACCAATCTCTTAGGGAGATTAAGCCATTCACCCCTGGATTCGAACCAAGAAAATGTTCCCTTATGGGGAACCGCTTTCCCATTTAAGCTAGTGAATATTTACCCTATATGGGACTCGAACCCACAACCCCCAGATTAGAAGTCTGATGCGCTATCCAATTGCGCCAATAGGGCAAGGTGTCCTTAAAGAAGGACGTTACTAGAGGAGGGATTTGAACCCTCGAAGCATATAGCAAGCGATCTTAAGTCGCTCCCCTTTGACCAGACTCGGGAACCCTAGTAAATTGGTCAACCAATGGTCAAATAAATGAATTAACGGATTAAATTATTGATAACGTTAATTCTCCGGACCATAAATATAACGATAAGATACTTTTTCTCACCGGATTGATTAAGTCAATCAGTCTTCTCCTCCAGTTGGGCTCGAACCAACGACCTACCGGTTAACAGCCGGGTGCTCTGCCTGCTGAGCTATGGAGGAATATCGTTTATAGACTGATTGGTCTCTACCCGCCGTGGGACTTGAACCCACGACCACAAGATTAAAAGTCTTGCGCTCTACCAACTGAGCTAGACGGGCATAAGTGTTCCATGTGGGGCTTGAACCCACGACCCCCGCGTCATAAGCACGATGCTCTAACCAACTGAGCTAATGGAACCACGAATCCTTCACTATCGGATGTGGTAGCAGGGGGATTTGAACCCCCGAAGCATGTTGCATATGATCTTGAGTCATACCCCTTTGACCAGACTCGGGAATGCTACCATGTTGCTCTACTCACCATTACACTATTATAAATAGATTTATTTTTAAGTAGTTTTAACGCACCAATTGACATAAAAAATTTAACTCACTTACCCGGTTGCTCTACTCACCATTACACTATTATAAATAGATTTATTTTTAAGTAGTTTTAACGCACCAATTGACATAAAAAATTTAACTATAATATTCCTATACTAATGACTAATAACTAATGACTAATAACTAATGACCAACTAAACGACAACCATCTTAGCGACCAACCATAACACTTGATTGCCTTGAAAGGTCATCTTCCCCGCCATCAACCTCTTGCTCAAAGTCTACCGCCCCTTGTTGCATAATCGGAGGCGGTGGTGTCCGTGTCCGCACTAGTGGAACATCGTCCATAAAGTCCTTCTTGATTGCCAGAATGTAAGAAGCATCAATGTAATTCTGTTCCACATTCGGAGGAATGTATTGGCCTACCATGAAACTATGAATGTGTGATAGAATCTGAGTATTCCGGTGTGGTCCCTGAATGAAAACCCGATTGTTATTTGTCGGTGCCGCGATATTAACCGCGGAAAACACCCTCCGAATTTCTTCCAGAATCCTCTCAGGCGAAGCAAGGGTTATTTCCGTTCGCGGAATATCTTCTGGAAGAGATTCTGTCGTGGTTGCTCCCTCGGTGTAACCGTCGTCGAACAGCTTGTAACCCGGGCTCCCGTTCCTCACTTGTGGATCCATATCAACGATCTGTCTCATAAAGAGCTCCTGGATACCCGTTTCATGGGAGATATCCATCTTATCAGCCTTAGCGAGAACCTTCGGACCACAGAACTTAATCGGTCGGTTAGCCCGAAGATTACCAACAGCTTCCTGAACCGCTTCAATGCGATGTTCTAGATTGCTTACCTCCGCGAAGGTAGACGGAAGCATTTCGTTGAAGGTAACAGCACCTTCTTCCGAGTGACCAATAACCATTAGGTGACCAATCTTGTTCCTATCCACGTCCCGCCCAGGTTCTCCGAGCGGATGGAGGACTGTACAGACATTATCGCTATAAAGGATGATATCCGCCTCGTTCCGACTGCTCCGATATAGATGATTGCAGTTGAATCCTGGACCAGTGCGAAGACGTTCGCCCGTGAAAATCTGATTCAGACCCGTGTCTTGGAAAGTCTCACCGAAATCAATAGCCTCAGATGGAACACTCTGCCGGAAGAGCGATGTCTGCGAGATGTTGGGGTGGAGACCATGCCACTTAGTGGCGTAGTCAATCATCTCCTCGCGGATTGCGGACTTTGAGCATGCCATCTCTGTTCTGTCTGGGTTGTTCTGGGTTGTTCTGGTTGTTCTGGATTTCCTCCTGTTGTTTTCTCTTCTCTTAGTTATGTAATAGTACACAGTAACTAACTATCAAATTTTTAAGTTGTTTAACTGAGAACATAAAAAATTTTATATAATTTGTTTTCTACTCTTAATGAAATGCTAACTGTCTAATAGTTATCATAGAAACATATACGCGGATGTGGTGGGATCCGACCGTCCGTGTATCGGTAATACCTATGGGTTCTTTCTACACCTGTCCTGATATGATCCATGTAGGTCCAGACATTCTTCCAGTCAAGATCATCCCAATGATAGTAGTAACCATCATCATTCTTATTTGGTGTAGGCATCTTAAAGATCTCCTTGAATCGTTCAAATTCTTCAAATGGATCATGTTCAAAGATCCTCCACCAGGCATTCATGTTCATAAACTTATAAGAATCGCTTTCTTCATCCCAATACGTGAAGTAATAGCGTTGATTGTGACAAGTGAAAGGTGGCACCTTAGAAACTTTCCGTTCATAATCCGGGTCTTTGTTATCTGGTGAAATGAATCCATGAGGATCGGTGTGATCCAAATTAACACCACTACCACCAGTAATCCGGTAGGCGGCGACGGATCCCGAATAACCTCCCCCGAACAGGTCCCACCCCTTGACACTCACGTCCAATTGAACCAAGGCATACGAACCTGGGCTCTTATCAACCTTATCCTTCCAGAGCGCCCAATAATCATCTACTTCTTTCTTTCTCTTCCACTTTTTCATCACTGAAATTTCGTAGTGAGCGTCGTCGAGTTCGGACCACGCTTGTTCTTCCGTATGCATTCGGAGATCGCCGAGCTCATTGGCAACCTTAGAAAGGCGCTTGTGCCAGCTATGCTTCGGTTTCGTGGGAAACTTCTTCTTCTTGCTTGGAATCTTCTTTTTTCTGTAAAACTTACCCTCACCCTTCTCTTTTCCGTGAGAAAGAGTTGTCTCAATGATACCACTTCCACCCGACCTTTCGCCGACCATAACGGGTGAACCCACCGCAGCCGAATCATTGGGCGTCCACATCTCGTTCTCCCACCAGAGAGTATCGTCAAAGGATACACCGTTGATTGTCTTGTCCGCGTAGGAATCCCCATCGCGTCGGTGAAGTGGAACACCGTCGTCACCAATGTCGAACAAGTGTGAGTCGCGGAAAGCCATTTCCTTTTATTTCTTTTTTCTTTTATGTTTATTAGAAGATCTTCTAAATCGCAATCAAATTTACATAAAAAATTCTAATGAACTAATCTACTTTACAATGAATTAACTTCGTTCGTCGCCTTCTGAAGGAGATCCATGATTTCCAAATAATCTCCTTCTTTCATAACATCTTGGAGATCAAACATCTTTTCCCCAACCTCCCTTATCGCACCTTTGATTTTCTTCGCCTTTTCGCTATTGTTTTCAGGTAATTCTTCATTCTCGTATTCTTCCCATTCCTGAGAATCTCCATATAGGCGATCTTCTTCATCCGAACCATCGTTCAGGTCAAGGTCATCATCGGAATCACCTTCTTCATTCTCTAGTTGTGTTGCGTGGAGGCGGGCTCCGTGATCCGGGCCGTGAGGGATTGACATTCTCTCTCTTCTATCGTATAATTTTTCTGCCTTCTCTTGTTCTGATAGATTATCACTACACGAGGGACAGAACCCACACAGACCGTACTGTCTGTAGGTGTTATAGTGAAAGTAATCCTCAACAATATCTTCGTCACAACACAATAGATTCGAAATACCACACGCGGAACACCTTTCACCAAAACCGTCTCCAACCTCTTCAGGGCATTCTTTCTCCATAAGACAGGACTGACACACCACCGAGGCATAGCACTCCTTGGGTCTTCTCCCCGTAATTAACTGGTCCTCCGAGATATCGGGACAGAACACGGAAAGAGAATCTAATCGCCAACCAGCAGCAGATGGTCCTCTCTGTATAATATCATTATGAGACTCTCCGCAAGTCTCACAATATAGTTCTGTTGAACAAGGTCCGTCCCATGTGTCGGCGGTCTCTTCTTCAACCCGTCTTTCCCTTGTGGCTTTGTCGTACCCATAAGCCAACATTTCGGGTGTACACAGGGGCAAATACTGTCGGATCATCCCCGTATAACTTACCGCAGACAAGACATCAGATAAACAGTTGACAATCTCTTGTTTTTCATCGAGCCCACCAATCATCGCATCGATCAAGGCCCCGCGTGCGTCTGGCGTGTTCATTGTGATATCTTTATCTTTATCTTTCAGTTCGTTTATTTGTTTGAAGATCTTCTAACCACAATCAAATTTAGTAATATGACAAAAAAAAGTTTAGTATATCCTACCAACAACGCTTGCATACACAGAGGATCCTTAGACTACGCCCGCAATGAAGCAGGTGGACGAATGGCAATCGTGTGATATCTCAATCTCAATCAGAGCAAACTCTGATCCCCATAAATGGGTACGCACTGAGGCGTATTATTAGCTCCGGAGTTCCGTCCCCGGTTTAGGTTGGTAGGTATTGTCTGAGTTCGGTAAACAGCCTTTCGGCATTTCATCCCGCCCACACCACGGACAACGTCCTGGCTTTACAGCCACACTTTCCCGCATACTTCGGTTCATTCAATTGCGACCATAAGGAGGTCGCTACCTGGAAAGTTGTGATGCCCCGATTTCATTCTATTCCATCGGGATTCAATATTAAGGACACATGCTACACGGTCCCATACTCTGCTCGTACCTCCATTGGCCTAGGAGTCGGGATGATACTTATGTTTATGAGCAGGCGCCAGGGGGTATGATTGGCGACTAATCCTTTTATGCCTACTGCATGCTACTCGCACCTCCCCGTGGGTTGGTCGATTCTCGCATTGGATATATTGCAGTTTTCCTTTTGACCACCCAGGACTCGCCTTTCAGGTGGGACAGGATATTCGTCGGGGATCGGACACGTCACCCTATTAGCGGGTCGTCAACCCGCCCGATGTCACATGATGTCGTAGTTCATAATTATTGGGTCTATTAAATTTCGCGGAGTGCTTTGTTCTCACAAAACGAGTTGTTTCTTGTTTCTTTTAGTTGTTAGAAGATCTTCTAACCACAATCAAATTTTTCCATTTAAGGGATTCAAGGATTTAGATGAAAGACATAAAAAATTCTATTCTAATTGTTTTGTTTTTTTTGTCTTTTTTGTTTTTTCTTTTAGATTGTATTGTTTAGTAGATGTTAGTGACTCCCTGGAATGTGACTCTCCAGGGGTATTTTC
>Ga0181397_1000898_pt1 | contig 11023 bp, 10 predicted proteins | sample 20SPOviralmetaG_FD_130126 | JGI IMG/M metagenome (GOLD analysis project Ga0181397, IMG submission 130126) | Marine viral communities from the oligotrophic San Pedro Time Series (SPOT) site, San Pedro Channel, CA, USA - 20 SPOT_SRF_2011-02-23 | ecosystem: Environmental > Aquatic > Marine > Strait...
TCTTCTTCATCTTCACTGCAAAGCGTCGTCGGTGGCAACAAATGTCGTACGCGTTGAAATCCCTATGACAACTCCCAAACAATCCATCACGTACAAGAAATCCGTTGTACATTACAATGTCCCAACTTCTTCGTTTGATACGCATACCATTCTATACGCGCGAATGAAAGGCGGTGGTACAGACAGTTTTTCACAAGAAGAACTCATTAATACGACCGGCGCCGGTGCTCTACTTCCTATCGAGTTCGACCCTGAGTCTCGCCGTACCGAAGCCGACTACCACATTCGATTCAACGCTTCACACATTGGCAAAACCATTGACATTACGTTCCATAGCGATGATGGTATCACTGCTCAGAATCTCCATGCATCAACAGACAAAACGGTACGATCGGTTGATTTGTACTTTGAACTGACCGATGTGTCTCAAACCGCATCACATTAATTTATGCAAAGAAAAGTAAATGGTTGCTGTCGAAGGATTAAGAAGAGAAGACGAACGACGTAAACAAGAAGCGGAAGCAGAACGTCTCGCACAAGAACGTCAGAACACAGGAGGTAATTGGGCGAAAGCAGTCGCACAAATCATTACTGGTGATGAAACAGCAATACGCAGTGTAATCGCCGGTGATACAAAGAGTTTGCTTGCAAATGCAGATTCCGCCGATACAGCACAACTCATACTACACATGACCATATTCATGGCGTTTATTGCTGCCGGACAAGCAGGTACTTCTGCCGGAGCTCGTAGCGGTATGTCAGGCGGACGAGGAACAGGTGTATCCGCACGTGTTATGCCGGAAGATGTATATGCAGAAGCAGAACAACGCGGTACACCGATTCAACGTTCTGCACGTACAGATGCAATGTTACAAGACCTAACAACCGAGTATTCTCAACTATCTCCTATTGAACAACATCGTACCAGCATACGCGTGCTTTACCACCGCATGCAATACCATCTGGAACTCGCCGACGAAGCGTTTGCCGAACGTGACATGTCACGGTACGAACTCGAAAGAAGCACGGCAAATGTATTCGATACTGCACGTCGTCGTCACGCGGAAGACTTGAATCAGATTAAAGTAGATGCTCGACTGAAGACGCAAGCAGAAAGAGCAGAGATTAGTCGACGTACAGATACCTACTTGAAAGAACGTGAGTCAGTGCATGGACTCAATCCGTTTTACTTGAATGAAATCGAAATCCGTGCGGAGAAGTTTAGAGGCAGACCATGGGAAACCGAAGCAGAGTTACGTCGTTCAGTCGATGAATACATTGAGTTTCGTATAAGGTACAATACATACATAAGACAATGTGAAGCTCTTGATGTAGAACCTAAAACACTCGGTGACTACTACCGTGAAAACGATTATACCGAACCGAAAGATTACAATGATTTTTTGCGATGGTCTTCTGATCGGATGCTGGATGACTTGGAAGCGAAACGAAAAGCAGAAGCGAAGGCAGTCGAAGAAGAAAGTCTTGCAAACGTAAACGAAGAGACACCATTGATTGAAACCGAAGATGCCGAACTCGATGAGTATCACAGAGCGAATCCTGCACGTCGTCAAGAATTGCTACAACGGAAAGCACATGTACAAAAGTTTTTAGAAGCGTATGAAAAGTACAGGTTATCGCTCGCTGTTGCAGGTACAGCATCTGCAATACCCTTTGCTGCTGCGGATGATACAACTCCTGATATACCCTATGATGATGATGTATCCGATTTAGAAACAGAACCTGATATCGATTCGGAACGTGAAAAGGAAGTGCAAATACTGCCTGAAATACGTTCTGTAAATACCGATTTACCCGAAGAACGACAGGTTTCAGATATGTCCGTACTTGTTTATTCAGATGCTGAAATGAATTTAGACGATTACAATTTTGTTTATTAATATATTAAAAGGAATTATATATCTCTTTATTAAATCATGTCCAATCCTATTCTTCAGTCCAATCAGTCTTCTGCCGTTGTCGCTACTGTCAATGAATCTCAGACTATGAGTCCATGGGTCTACAACGAGTCCAACCGTCTTGTTACCCCGCATGCCATGCAGGTGCTTCCTATCAACCATTCGTCTGGCACTGTCGGTGCAAGCAAAACCATTTCTTTCGACATTGCCAAAAACGGTCTAGTACAGGGTCTTTGGTTGAAGGTCGTCCTTCCATGTACTGCCACTGCTAGTGAAACGGACGCTCCTTTACAGTCGGAAACTGGTGCTGGTGAAGCAGGTGCAGCACTCACTGGACAGACCAACGCCGCTGGTTTTACCGCTATGGGTCTACTCAAACTGATTCAGGAGGTGCGACTTACTACTTCGGGGCGTATTGTGGAATCGCTCGACAAGTACCAAATCCTTTCGCGTATTGCGGACCTTCCTCTTGGTCAACGTCAGGCAGTCCTTAATGCATACAGATGTAATGGCGATCCCGATGAAGGTGTTGCTGGTACGGATAGTTACGAAGCGTGTCTTTGGCTTCCATTCTACTTTACCAAGGATTCTGCTCGCTACCACATCAATAGCAATTTTGCTGAACCGTTTCAAGTGCAGGTTTCCTTCTCTGATTGTGGCGATGTTCAGTACCCAGGCTCTGGTAATGTGTTAACTGCACATGCCCCTACTGACGCCGATCTCCTTGTACACTACCGTCAGTTAGACGAGAAGACTATCAATGATGTCATTTCCAAGAACTACGGCGATGGTTTGCTTTCTCAGATTGTCCACATTTCCAAGAAAGAAGCGTTGAAATCCGTTGCTCTAACAGGTGCTATCACTGCCGCAAATCGCAGACACAGCAAAGCTCAGAAAGTCGAATTCGAGATGAAAGAAAACGATGCCATTGAATCCATGTACATCATGGTTGAGACGGACCGTGATCCCGCGAGTAGTACATTTGCTGCCAAGATGCTAGACAATACCCCTGTGGAACTCATGGAAGTCGAACTTAAATTCAACAACACTTCTGTACTCAAAGTCCCCGGTGAGTTCCTTCGTTACTTCGGTCGTTGGGGAAATCATGGTATGTGCGGTGACGGTAGTGACTCTGCTGATGGTCTTTCTCCTACTCGATACGTGTACAAGATTGACTTTGGTCTCGACCATGCGAAAGGCAGTTTCTCGAACATTGTTGCTCTGCGTGAAGTGTCTAACCCTAAGTGCATCATCAAGTTTGCACCGTATGTACAAGCCGCTGGTGATACAGCCACGTACAACGTTCATGTGATTTACGAGAGTGCGACCTTCTTGTCTACTTCTTCTGCGACTGGACGTGTGAACTTGTCCATCAGTTCTTAAATAAAATCATACATTATACAATATAATCATGGGATACAACCGACAATATTACTTGAAAAATCGAGCACGGATTCTCGAACGATATCATGAAACAAAATCAAAAAAATTGATAGTTTCAAAGGCAAATGCCAATACAGTGTTGAACATAAAACGTGAACCGATTATTATTTATTTCAATTAATTATAATGCCACAAGCGACTGTTCGATCCGAAGGTCATGACAGGCAATGAGTCAGGAGCAATGTTTGTATTCGACATGAACTCGCCGTCCGTTGTATATCTGCGGGTTTCTTGATGAACATTGTCTAAGTCTTGAAAGACTGTATCGACGGCGTAACCTCGGTTACCACCAGCGACTTCTGCCCAAGACATGTCAAAAGACTCGACTTGAACTGTATTGGCAGTGATATCAAATGTCTTGCCAATTCCCCTGTATCGGACGACCTTGATAGTCTTCCAAATCTTGGCATGCATTTCACGGTCTTTTTTGTATGGGTCAACGAGGTAAGATGCAATGTGACGAAACACTTCGTCCGGAAAATGCATTTCATAAGAAGTCTTTTGTTTTTTGAAGCAAGGGGTAGACATTGATATATATGTGTAAGTTGATTGATTATGAAGTCGAACAGACATGCATAACATTTTTATTATAAAACATAAATGTGTGATCAGTAATCGTCGACCATCTCGTGTTCTACTTCGCTGTCGTTGTCGTAATCGGAATCGCCTGACGCATGTGAATAATGTATAAATTCAAATACGTTTTCCAATCTTCGTGTGTGGTCATCTATGTGAAATACGGTATCTATTTCTGAACCTATACCCCAATAAGGAATCGTACGTACAAAATACCTATCATGCTGTTCGTTGATGGTATGGGAATAGTCATCTTCAACATTCATACTGGTTGCGCGGCGACGATTAACACGAATGCGTTGCCACACTTTTGCATGTTCTTCTTTGTCTTTTTTGTAAGGGTCAATTAGAAATGTACAGATGTTACGAAAAACTTCTTCTGGGAAAAACATGGTTGTTGATTGATAATGAAGTCGACCGGACATGCATAACGATTTTATTATAAAACATAAATAGTCAAAATAGTAGCTTTTTTTGGAAAAACTCTAATGAAAGTCAAATGCGATGCAAGTTGATTTCAAAACAACTTCACTTGCATCGTACTTCAGAGAAAATCAAAAAACCTTTAACTAATTGACTATTTTTTACCATTTCATCGAGAAACGCCGATAGTGGATGTATAAACCTGTCGATCACCTGACTGACTATTTTGTATCTATTTAGTAGTCTTTTTTTGACTATTGTTTAATTTTGATAGCAGATGAGAGTTTCAACTGGTACGGATCCTGTCTGTCGAGTGTCGTAAACCGTCCACGACCTTCTAATGCTTCACCACCTGTCATGAACTTTTGGTCACTCATACCTGATTGATAGCGTCCGCCATCGTATGTACTGTATCCAGTCTCTTCTCTTGTAAGTCGTTCCAGTGGATCGAACGAAAGTACAGCTCTATCTTCAAAAGTTGATACATCTTTTTTACCTGCGAGTGCAATCTTATCATCGAGGAATCGCTGACGTTCAATGGTTTCTTCGGCAAATCTATCTTTGTCACTCTCATCCATCGTTTCCATGACTTTGGTTGCAGAGAAGGTATTGGTTTGTTTGAATGTACCTTTTTCTACATTGGCAGAAGGCGAATTGCTGTATACCAAACCACCGAAACCACCACGCGAATCACGCTTAGCGATATTGGCAAACTTGAATACAGAAGACTCCGACGGTTCGATTTCAGCGTTGAATTTCATTTAGATATCCTTTTTATTGTTAGTTGTCTTTTTTTTTTTTTCATTCATTTTTGGTTTCAGAGATGATGGACCGAGTTTGATTGCTTTCGGTTCGAGTATTTGGCGGAACACATCGGGTCGTCGTGTAGAGTTCGCACTCGTCTTGAAACTAGAGTCAGATGTCTTGGCAGGTGTATGCACAGTTGCTTTCAGTTGACCATGTGGATTCTGGAAGTATTTGTAATAATTCATGTTTAGTATCCGGTATTAGGTTCTTGTTTAGATATTTTCATTTTTGGTCCACTCTTTTTCTTGGCAGGTGCTTTGTCTGGTTGTAACGATCCCGTGTTCGACACTATCGCACGTTTGCCACCGCCCTTCAAATCCATACTCACGGGCATGCTGTTTGTGAGTCCGACAAGTCGTTGCTGTTCACGCGAACGGTCTTCAATACTGATTTCATTACTCACCGATTGGTTCACAGGAGTTCCGCTACTGTATCCGGCGACTTCATTCGTTCCTTCATCGGGTTTCACTTGTTCGTCGACTTTCTCTAACGAATGCTCAGCAAGCGGATCGTATTTACCATTTTTCAGATATGCAAAACGTTCTTTTCCGTTGAGGTACTCTGTGTATCCACCGTGATGAAATCCGTATCCAAAGAAAGTAGGCATTGTATTAACAGTTATTTATGAGTATGCTTAGAATATAATATCTTGTTTTTTTACTTTCCAGTCTTCTTCCGTACCATGTAATCGAACGCTCGGTGCTTTCACATTGGCATCACTGTAATACACGTAATCGGTATGTGCTTTGCGATTGGCAACATGAGTCGCAATCGCAATGAATCGAAACGGTTCACTCAAGGTAATGCTATCAAACACGCGACGTGCTTCGCGCAATCCTTCTCTGTCACTCGTCAGACTCAAGTAGTTTTCAATAAGTGTTTTCCTTTCTGTGTATGAAGCAAGTCGAGATGCGAGTATAACATCGGCGTTGTTACGTATTGGTGGTGGTATGAGTGTGATCCGCTGACTGATTAGTATTGTACATAGTTCGTTCGTACCGAGTGGACAGTCACGCATCACATGACGACCATTGACGGCAATACGTTGCATGATACCCCCTCGTTTCCGCAAATCAGCAGGGTTGCCTACAACGTCGTCGAGTATCAACAAGCAACTGCATTTCACCATGTCTTTCTTTTCTGTTTGTCCGATATTGTACTTCGCAACCTTCTGCATACGAGCAATGATTTCCGCAACATTCTCTAGATTTGTAAATTGGTAGTTCGCCGGTATGTAGTCTTCGTACCCACTCAGTGTTTCCGATATCAAGAAGTAATGTGTGAATCGTTTCTGTGCATGGAACTGTCTACAGAGATGCAGTATCTGCTCTGTCTTCCCGTTGCGTCGAGGTGCAAAGCAACAACAAAAGAAGTTCTGTGGATACATGTTGTCGTCGATGGATATCTGATTGAATTCACTTGGAAGTGATTCGGTCATCGGAGTCAGGTCGACCGCTTGCTTTTCGTCATACACTTCCGGACCGCCACGGACGTTCGTATTCTCTGTTTCTTTCATATTACTTCTAACATATTATTTATTTTTGTTACATTACGTCTTGATTTTGAATCCAGTCGGTGGTCCTTCCGCTTTGGTATCCAGTACACGCAAGTTCTGATACGTGCGATTGACTAATGGTTTCGGGTCCGCAAGAGTCTGGAATGGTTTGCTCGATTCTGGTGGTGCTACGATGTTGTGATGCGGAATACCTCGTCTGTGGAAAGACGTCATACCAGAGTTCGTATAGTAAGTACCCATACGCTTGTTATGGTCACGTGCCGCTTTCTGTCTGTCTGCAAGTTTCTTCTGGCGTGCTTTGATACCACCTTCGAGTTTTTGCAATACACCCGATTTGTTTGTATCCCAAAGGGCATACCCAACAGACGAGAAAGTATTGCTCCAATCTTCCATGATACCGGATACATTTCCACTTGCCAAATTACTTCCGGTATCAGACAATACATCCATAAAGTTCTTGCCACCTTCTTGTCCATACGTTGCCAACGATGAAATGTTTTCGATACTTTGCTTTGTGTTGTTGATGAAGTTCCCTGAGTAAATACCCTTTTGAAGTGCTTGCATCTGATGGTACATGACGAATTTCACAGCGTATTCTGTTGCCTTTGCTGCGATCGCGCCTGCTTGCAAACGTCGGTCTTCATTCATACCTGCGGTAATTGTCTTCAGTTGTTCAATCGATTCAGGAGTCAGTCGACCGTCTTGTCCCATCTTCAGATTCAAATCTCCCAGTTCGCTAGGTACAGGAGGAGCACCATCGTTCGACATTAGTTTACCGAGTGTATCCGATGCCATCTTGATACCTTCTTTTGCCATGCCACCTGCCATAGTACCTGCCATGTTAGCAACACTTGCTGACAGAGCAGACGACGCTTCCGGTTTCTTTTGCAAATACCCGATTGCACCGACACTGTCTTTCACTTCGTAGTTCTGTACAGCACGCATCATCTGGTACAATCCACGACGAGAAGCCGTTTCATCTGTACCTTTCTGTGTCATCATGCTTTGCAATTGTTGAACCAGCGGCAGTTCCTTGCCATACATTTCACTCAGTCCTTTCGATACACGCTGAGTTTCTTTCTTGTCCATACGTAATACGTCAAGTAATATCTGCGACAGAGCAATACTTGTAAATGGATTTGTGCTTCCGCCTGTACGTTGCAACATCTCTGGCACTTCTGCTTTCGGCAACGCTTTACCGTCTGTGTCGAGACGCTCACCTGTAATCTCATCGGTTGGTACTAGTTTCTGCGGTGGTTCTTCGTCTGGTTTACCAAAATTCATTTGGTCCATCCCAGGGGCAGAAGGATTGTATATTGGTACATTCTCTCCTTGTGTAGGTTGCGAAAGGAACTTTTCGAATTCTGCCATGTCGAATTCATTCGGTACGTTACTGCTGCCTTCGCCCATCAATGCATCAATATCATACTTTTGAAAGTCTTTTGCTACAGTCAATCGGTCTACCATAAACTTTTGTTGAGCAGGGTCATACCGAAGTCCATTTGTACGCCACAGTTTTGTAACACGAGGGTCGAGTGCGAGTGTCGGATACTTTTGTAAAAATAAACGGATTTGTTCGGTAAATTGGTCTTCCGTTAAATCGAATGGTTTTACAGCACCTGTACTACTACGATATTCTAGTGCACTCACTGTACCTCGTACACGAGCATCTATCAATTCACGAAACTCTCTTTTGACATCTGGTTCAGGCAGATTCACCCATTCAGGTATATCTGGATTGCGTGATGTACGAACTTCTTCCAATGCTTCTCTGAATACGTCTTCTAGAAATGCAGGACCGTACCGCATGTCAGAAAGATGCTCATCGAGTGTCAACAGTGTTCGAGCAACGTTTTTTCTGAAATTTTCCGGAAGTGCTAAATATTCTTCATCTTTCATAATATTTTCCATACCAAATACATCACCAATCTGTTTACCAAGTGCCATGTTGATTTCCAACTGTTCAATACGACTCATAGAAGCATATACCTTGTAAAACTTTTCCATGTCTGGATGAAAGTATCTTGACAGATCATCTGCGTCTTTTGAAATGTCAAATACTTTCTTGTTTCCGGTTGTAGAAACTTCAGCAAGACCATACACGAGTTCCGCTAACTTGTTTGCACCTCTTCCCTTCAATTCATCACCAAGTTTTTTAAAAGAGTCACCGAAACCATACACATCTGCTTCTTCTACTTTTCCAACAAAAGCTCTGAATGCCTCAAATATAATATATGTAATACCAATTCCAGCAATTGCTGTAGGACCAAATCCAATACCGGTGCTTGCTACAAGAGCATCTGCCATGTGTGCTCCAGATACACCTGACACAATCATACCTACCAACTTCGTATACACATTTTTCATGTTAACACTGTCTAAAATAGATTTCAATTTCGATCCTTCTTTTTCGGTCATTCCTTCTGCTTTCAATTCATTCATTACATCAGTTGTGTCGCTCACCGTTTCGCTTCCTTGATTGTGTACAGTAGGCGAAGGATCGAAATCCCCTGCTACTTTTTGTAAATCTATTTCTTCTGCTTTCTCTTCTTTTGTATTGTCCACATCAATTACTTCTTCTACATCTGAATCTTCAGCGTCCATACCTTCTTGTTTTTCTTTCGCTTCTGCTTCAGTATTTTCTTTTGGTTTGTTCGCGTCTTCTTGCTTACTCATTTCTTCCCTCTTCTTTTGCTCTTTTGCAATACTCTCTGCCTCAGCCTTTGCCTTTTCCGCTTCTTTCTTTGCCTTTTCCGCTTCTGCCTCAGCCTTTTCTGCCATACGTTTTGCAATACGCTTTGCTTCTGCTTCTTTCTGTTCCTTTGCAATACGCTCTTTCTCTTCTGCTTCTTCTTGTTTTGCCTTTGTTTCTGCTGCTGCTTTCTTTGCCGCTGTCCTTGCTTTATCAAGTTGTTCGTTGTATTTCTGTCCCGCAGACTTACCTTTTTTTCTGATTAAGGCGTTTATTTTTTTTGCGGCATCTGCTTCTTTCTTTGCCTGATCGGTTGTTTCTTTTGCTTTCTTTTCCATTTCATCTCTTTGTTCTGGTGATGGCGCAGGAGCTGCTTTTGCTTTTTCTTCTGCATCTGCTTTTCGTTTTCCCTTTTTCTTTTTGTCACTCATGATAGCCTTTTTTTCTTCTTCATCACGTTGTTCTGGTGATGGACTAGGAGCTGGTTCTTTCAGACCAAACGCTGACAACAGACTATCGTAATCTTTCTTTAAAAAGAGTTGTCCGATTTCTCGTGCTTTGGCAGAGTCCATGACTTGAAACTTGACTCCATACGTATTCATCCGTAATTTATCCTTCAGCATACTCATGCCCCTTTTTTTGAGTTCCGCTTTAAATTCATTTTTCAAATCGGTGTATACAGTCATTGAAAAAAATATTTTTTTTACACAGTATTTAAAACACAGACCACAAAAAAAAATATTTTTTTTCAATGCACAAAACTAAATGAGCAAACCAGATAGAATCTTTTCAAACCGTTTGTCGTTTGTACCGCCGTTGGCAACAGGCAATGCTGTACAAATACAAGTACCTAATGAACTGGAAATACATGCAAACAATACACAATTCGTAGGCGGTGTTGACTTAGGACCACGTGCGAAGTTTACCGAATTGGATGATTACGCTGGCAATCGTGTCATGTTTATGGATCCGGATGTAGACCGACGTATTGAGTATGACTCAGCAGTAACAGTTGATTTCAATGCATGCACTGTGCTGGGTCTATCGGGAGTAGGCGGTGGTTCAGTAGATGCACAAGCAGTTGCTAGTAACAATAGCAATCCATCTAGCGGATCGGCATACGGAACTGTTGATTCTGAACTGGATGATTTGCAAACTCGTGTATCAGCAAATACGACACGTACGACTGGACTCACTGCTTCGAAGATACTAGTAAGTAATGCCGCTGGGGTACTGAGTACTGGTTCGTTTGATGCGACTGACATTGTGCGAAAGAGTGTATCTACTGGTCAGACATTGAGCGGTCCATTGACGGTCGGTGGCGAAATCAACATACCATCTGGTGAATCGTACAAAATCAATTCCGTTGCTCTTGCATCTACTAATCTTACAGATAGTGCCACACTTTCAAAACTTGCTTCCAATGAAGTTCATACGGGAAGCAAAACCTTCACTGGACAAATTTCCATTACAGGCACAAACGATGTCATCATGAACAAAGCGACCACAATACAGCAATACGATATTTCAGGAGGTGCCATCGTCGGTGGTTCTAACGTTGAATATACAACACAGCAAGGGTGTATTAAAAAAACAGATGCTGTTGAACTCACCAATAGCAAGTATACAGACAATGCAGTAGGTGCA
>Ga0181397_1000902_pt1 | contig 10973 bp, 14 predicted proteins | sample 20SPOviralmetaG_FD_130126 | JGI IMG/M metagenome (GOLD analysis project Ga0181397, IMG submission 130126) | Marine viral communities from the oligotrophic San Pedro Time Series (SPOT) site, San Pedro Channel, CA, USA - 20 SPOT_SRF_2011-02-23 | ecosystem: Environmental > Aquatic > Marine > Strait...
CACCTCATAGCCATTTTTAATATTGTAATAATCTACATCATACAAACCAAGGGTAATAATATAATAATTAATAGCCCCATTAATAGTTACTGGCTCTTTACTGTAAAAACGAGTAGTAGTTAAAGCGTTTACTGAAGGAATGGTACCAGCATTTAAGGAAGCCATTAAGGCATCTGAAAACACAAAGCTCTGTGGGCTTCTATTAGCTTCATTGCCATTGTGAAAAATATCTACTTCATGTTTTGTTGTAAAATCTACCCCACGCTCTACCATAGTAGTAACCGTAGCATCTTCAGACATGGTAAATTCTACTTTCTCATAGATTTTAACATCGGTAAGTAGGCTATGCGCCACTACTGGATAGATAATAAGATTGTAATACCCATCTTTGGTAAGTAATATTTTTGGAATATCTAATTTTCCAGAAACTACATTTACAGTTCCTTGCTCTAAAATGGTTTTTGAGCCAATAGATAATTCAAAATCAAAAGCACCAGTTGGCGCACCAAAACCAATAAAATTACTTAAAACTTCTTCTGAATCTGCAACGGTTGCTTCTTTATAATCTGATCGAATAAGTTTAAAAAAATGCTGATTAAATTCTTGATTGTTAAAAGCAGTTTCTAATTCTTCCGAGGTAGCCGTACTTTCTGCTATAACAAAAAACTCTATTTTTAAAGAAGCATATTTTTCTAAATATGTAGTACCATTTACATATACTGGAGTTATTAGCTTTGCATAATTAGTAGCCAAAGTTGAAGCATTGGCTACTGAATATGTAAACGATAAAAAAGGACCATTTAACCTTTCTAAACGATCTCTTAATGCTATAGTACCAAAGTATAATGCATCTTTAGTTAATTCATCTTCATTAATATTTAAAATATTGGCAAGGCTTTTTACCCACACTTCTAAACTAATACCACTATTAGTTACTATTTGCCAATATTGTATGGTTCTATCGTTAGAATCTGTCTCATAATTTACTGGGTAATGGGTTACTAGATCTTCTGGAAAAATATACTTGCTATTGTTGTGAGACCAATTTACAACGGCTTTTTTTAATACTGGCAAAGCGGTAATAGTTGGTGTTGCAAAATAAGGATGCTCTAAAACATTTCTAGTAATTGTGTAAGCCACTCCTGGCTGTATTATATTATCTTCTGAATTTGGAGGGTATTTAGTAGCAGCAATACTTGGCTCTGCAAATCTATTAAGACCTATAAGATACCAGTTTTGGTTGTAGGTAAATAACCTACAACCTAAACTCTCTATAATGTAATTAATGATTTCATATACAGAAGCATTTGTATCGCCTGCATAAGCAATTGTTTGCACTGCTAAATCTTGATAGTCTAAAGTAAACCCAGCATTTTGCAAGGCTTCTGCATAAATAATAGGCTGAGACAAACCTGTTAAAGATAGGCAGCTATGCAAAATATCTATAACATTTTTTTTATCTTGATAAAAAGAAAGACTTAATTCTTTTTCTTTTAACAAGCCAATACCATCTGTAGCTACAAACTCTACAAAATAACCTTCGTCTTTTAAAGGCTCGTTAAATAGTTCTGGCAACAAAAACCCTTCCCAAGCTATGGAAGGCACATCATCTACAAACAACTCTAAGTTTACTTTGTACTTAGTTTCTGAGCCTGTAAATAAATGTAAAAAATGCGCATCGTTGTTTGTAGTTACTAAGATGTTAAAACTTAGCTCTGATGTAAATAAATGACCAAAATGATCTTCTTGACCATTGTATAACAACTGCGGAGCGTTTACTTGCGTGCGTTCTAAAACAAGAGGCATATTGTTCTCTGTCGTATCTATAATATTGATATTAAAATACTCTGCAATCATTAGCTAGTTCTATTTTTACGAGTATCATACCTATCTAATACTACTTTTAACTTGCCAGCATCTGCAGTAAGCTCACCACCTAGCACTACATTAAGCAATTGAGCGTTTGGTGTAATCATAGAATTTAAATTACGTTGCTGCGCTTGGTTTAAAATCATTTCACCAGAATTTACTCTGGCAAATAATTTGTCTCCTACTGGAGAGTTGCCACCAACCATACCTCCATTAGCAAAGGCACCTGCATAGTTGCCACCGCCAGAAGTAATATTGGCAGCATTACTAATTAGTGTTCCTATAGCAACCAAAGCAACACCTGCAGCAATAGCTGCAAACGGATCTTTAAAGGCAGCTTTTATAGCTAACATTCCAACACCAATTTTAATTGCAGCTTCACCTAATTGTATCGCTAAATCTCCAATAATTTTAAGTAAACCACCAGCAACATCCCCCATGGTTAAAGATCCATCCATTAAACCAGCAATCATAACACCAAAGCCAGTCAACATATTTACTGAAGTATCTGTTAAAATACCTGATATTTCTGATGAAAAATCTACAAATCGATCTTGGATATTGGTTAAACCAGCATCTAAATCTGCTTCAGACTGCGTAACACCATCTGCCAATGGCTGTATGCCTGCAGCAAAAGAGCTAGTATCTAATGCAGTAGCTCTTGGTCTTGCGGCCGCACCACCCCCAACAGTTCCTCCTTGTATCATAGAGGCTCCAGGACCCGTAGGAGTAACCTTTACCTCTAAAATTGTTTTGTATTTTCTATTGGCTACTTTTTCTAAAGCATCTTGTACATTGCCTGCTACATCTGTTGTAAGTGAGTTAAAATCTCCTTTAAATGCATCAATAACATTTGTTAAATTTTCTTTGGTAGCCGTACTAAAATCTGTTAATCCTTTTTTTACAGCATCAAAATCTAATGTAAAAGCTCCTTTAAAAACAGCACCCATGGCTGCAAACTGATTAATAATTTGTTTTACAACACCTGTAATAACTGTGTAAATGGCATTAAAAACAAATTTAACAACAGACCACATATTTTTAAACTGCAACGTTACATACTCTACCGCTACTCTAAATGCAGTAGATTCATTATACAGGTCTATAAAGTAATTAGCAATAGCCACTAACTGCGCTTTAATAGGCTCCCAATTTTTATAAATAATAACTCCTACGGCTGTTAAGGCTGCTATAACCAAGCCCAACGGACCCATTAATAAGGTAAAGCCAGAAGCAATGGCTGGTAAAATAGTACCAGCTAATAATAACAATGGCCCAATAGCAGCAGCTACTCCTGCAAGAATTACAATAAATTTTTTGGTTTCTGGAGATAAGGCTTTAAAAGAAGCAATCATTGTTTTTATTTTATCTACAAAAGGAAGAATGGCTTGCGCTATAATAGCTCCAAAATCTTCCATTAAATCTCCAATAGAGTTCTGCAATTGCTTAAAACCTCCTAAACCTGCTTTGGCTGCTGCTTCACCAGCACCCCCATACTGCCTTGCTAATTCATCTAAAATAATGGTTTGCGCATCAGCTAATTTGTTAGATTCTGCCAAGCTTTTAATAACGGCTTTTTGTTCTTTAGAAAATTGAATACCCGATCTACTTAATGCAGATAAATTAGCCACAGGATCATTTAAAGCTTTTCCTAATTGTATAGAAGCAGACTTTAAATCGCCTCCCAATCTAGTACTTAAATCTATAGCTGCCTGCTGCGTTCTTGCAAACTGCTCTCCTGCAATATTGGTAAACGTTAGTAGTTGTGCAGTAGCATCTTGTAAAATTTCTTCATCACCAAACAATGAGGTGTTTTGTAAATCTGATGCCATTTTTTGTAACTGCTCACTTGTAAAACCAACGGCATTACCTGTAGAGATTAACCCAGCATTTACTTGTGCTATGGCTTTTTCTTGTTTGTCCCAACTTTTTAACGCTACGCCACCAAAAGCTAAAATAGGTGCCGTAAGCCCAACAGATAAAGTACGGCCAACACGCTGCATGTTTTTACCCATTTTGCTAATTTTTCTATTAGCATTTTGCATGTTGGTAGAAAACCCAGTAAGGTCTGCAAAAAATTTAATATTTACTGAGGCTAATCCTGCCATTACTGTTGTTTCTTTTTATCGATTGCATCCCAAAAAGCCTTAGCTTCTTCTGGTGTTTTTGGGACAATATCTAGTTCTTTCTTTTCTTCTTTTTCCCAAGGAAAAGGCAATAGTTCTTCTGGTTTAATTTTATCTGAACCACTCATAGCAACTACTGAGTAATACATCTGCCACCTTGCCCTATACCAATTGTTTTTCTCTCTAGCTTCTTCTTTGTTTCTGTAGCCTGTAACAATGTTTTCAAATTGTCTTGGCGTAAGATCCCAGAAGTACCCTATTTCTAATCCTATCTCTCCACAAGCTAAAGCTTCTAAATCATCAAAAGTTAGATCAGAGACATTAGCCTCTGATCTAGCTACTTTCCCTTTTTGTTAGGTATTGGAGCTGCATTTTGTGTTGGCAACGATTGCTGAAACTCCTGCATAACTTGCTCTAGCAAAGAACTGTTTTTCCAAAGCACATCTACTACATTGTCTGAATCTATGGTTAGTTCTTTGCTTGGCTCTAAAACAATAGCAAACAACACTAAGTTGCCAATAAAATTTAACGAATCAAATGAAGGGTCTTTTAGCTTTACATTACTTAGCCCAAAACGCTTAATTAATTTTTCAAATCCTGCTACGGTTTTTTCTCCGTAATGCTGGCATACTTTTCTATAAACCTTATAACCAAACTTTAACTGGTACTCCTTTTTTTCAATAGTGATTTTCATAATGTTAGGTATTTACAGCTACAGTTAATGTTCCTACTCCTTTTAAAGAAAAATCATATTTTACTTTATCTTCATTTGCAGAAGTTAAATTGTAGTTTTCTATGTAGGCATTTCCAGAATACGCCATATTACCGGTTATACCATCTGTAAGCTCTATGGCAACCAATGTTTTTGCCTGATAACTTGTAACAATAGCTTGTAAGTCTATTTGCGCATCTCCACTAGAGTTGGCTGCAATTGCATTTCCTGTTAATGACCAAGTACCTTCTTTTGGATGAAAGTCTTTACCAACGATATCTTTAGAGGCTAGTTCTTCAAAATCTCTAGCTTCGTTTAAAGAGGCTTCTACCTCATGCATAATGGTTTTAGTCGCAATTTTTATACGCATAGAACCTGAATAATCTAAACTCATAGTATTATTATTTATATATATTAAAAATTTGTTTTGTTACTACATTTGTTTTGCCAGTACTTTCATTAAACACTGGCTCTGGAATAGCAGATACATACCTATACCTGTTAGTAGCTGCCGCTAAAGCAACCGATACTTGATCTGCTATAGTTATGCTTTTGGTATAGGTGTCTGACCAGCTATCTATAAATACTTGATAATCTGCAACACCGTCTTTAGATTCGTTACCATTATACCTTATAGCATAATTAACAAAGCTATCTCCATCTTCTTCTTCAGAGAGTAGCGCAGATACACCGCCAGCATCTAACAAGTCTGTTAAGGCTGAAGCTGCATTTAAATCTGCTACTATTTGTTCTGAAAATTCTTTAAGCATTGCTTAATCTTTTTATTTGTTTTTGTATGTACCTTGTTACTCTTTTTTCTGCATCTATAGTAACACCACCTTTTGTTTGATTATAAGCTCTATCTATAAATGAATTAGATCTTATTTTTTTTGTACCTGGTATTACAAACTGCCTTAGATACCAACCATCTGCTTTTCTAGTACTTCTTGGACTCACATACACTGTAGGGTTTTTAGCTCTACGCATTGTTTTCTTTCCGATACTTTTTTTACCTGTACCTGGAGTAATATAAACTCCAAAAGCTTGGCCTTTTCTTTTCTGAACGTGAGGTTTTTTACTAACAGGTGCTAGCTGCTTTGCAACCTTTACACTAGAATTAGCTACTTGACCTAATATTTTTTCTACTTCTTTACGCTTAGTTTTATCATCTCCTAACAACGCTATTTTTCGCTGCAATTCTTCAAAACCCTTTATCTCTATAAATTGCTTACTCATTTTTAGAGGCGTTTATTCGTACAAATTTTCTTCGTTCTATTTCTATAGCATTTTCTATGTTGTAAAAAATACCTTCATCATCTTTTACCAACATGCCAACTGCTTTTCCTTTTACCAATCTAGCATCATATTTTATAATAAAAGAGGCATCAAAAATGGCTCTAATTTTACCATCTTCTTCATCTTCTTTTGATGACATTTCTAATTGATGCGCCCAGCAATTTTTTAAAACTGAGGTAGCTGTAACCGTACTTCCTGCTGCATCTTTGGTTTTAGATTCTTGCAGAATTTGTATCTTGTTTTTAAAAGCCCCTAGTTTTACTTGCACTTTAATATTTTATTAATGACTGCAACAACCTTTCAGATGCAGTAACTTTGTTTTTTACGTAATCTCCTCGGAGTTGATCCATAGCTACTGCTTTTAACAACACAGCTTGCTTTATTTTTTTATACACCTTTGGCAAGCCTACGGTAATAGAAACTTGCACTGCATCTGGTGTAAATTCTTTAATTTCTGGAAGCGTAATATTTTCCAAAAATTCTATTTTGTTTTCTACAGAATCTACTCTTGTTAAGGTGTAATTTTCTGCAGCTAAAACTGTTAAATTACCAGTTGTGTAATCTGCTGGTTTATACGCTATTTCATCTATAGCTATAATGGTATGCAATGAACTTGTTATAGCTTCTGCAAAGCTTTTGCCAGATATTTTGTATTTTCTTTCTACAATAGCTCTATTTATATACGATTCACATTCTTCTACCGCTGCATCTATGTACTGCTGAAACAACGCATCTTCTGGATGATCTTCTGTTGGATCTACTTCTTTTAATTGAGCTTTAAACTCTTGAAGCGTTACAATTTCGTCTGGTGTGTGATCTAATTCTATATAAAAGGCCATGATTGATTATTTTTTGGTTACAAATACGGCATGTTTATTTTCTACAATGGTGTTTGCTTGCGGTTTTGGTAAGGAGACTTCATCTCCTGCGTTGTACGCCAAGCCATACAAACTCGTTGGCGATACTATAAATTTTATTTTTACTTTTTTTACTGGAGCCATCTTGTTTTTTTATGGTTTTAAAAAAGGGCCTGCCCCCTAAAAACAGACCCCAAATCACTATTAACTCAAATCACTTATTATGACAAATCAAAGTCTTTAATTACAGTAAACGCTGCTTCTTCTTTAATAAGCACATCTACATATTGATTGTTTGTAATTTCTATAAGACCTTCTTTTTTACGAGTAATATTATCTACCACCATATCTGAGAAGCCCCATTCTCCAATAATAACTTGGCTAAAATCTCCTGCAATTGCAGCCGATAAATTAGTACCAGTTCCTTTGGTTAAGTTTTTAGGAACAAAAGTTGAAACTCCTGTTTGTAAGCCATTAATTAAATTGTCTGAACTCATTAAGTACTTAGCATCTCCTGCTGTATGCAAGTGGCTTTTTAAATATCCTTTTGTAAGCGCATTTATTAAGTATTTAATTTCTCCAGTTACAGCATTGGCATCTTCTAGCAACGTAATCATTTCTACTAATTTTGCCCATGTAGGCGCAGCACCATTAGTACCCATTGCAATGGTATTAACGCCAGGTGCATTTAAAATACCTAAAGGAACATTACCTGTACCAGAACCATTAATTACCCCATAATCTATGGCTCTCTCTGTAGCTAAACGAATATCATTAGCTGTTACCGTTTCTAAAGCAATAACAGATTGGTGTAAGTTTTGCACAGAAATTGGCACGGTAGCTGACAATCTTTTAGCATCCATTGATTTTTTACCATACTGCGTTTTAGTTGGAGCAACTGTATCTATTTCACCCTCCCATGTTGCAGTAATACCTCCATTATTAGTAACAAAAGCCGCAGGACCAGTTAAACCACGCATGTATTGTGCGCCTAAACTTTGTACAATTGGCTTTGGTGCTAAAGCATCTATAAGCCCTTTGTATTCTTCAAAAACTAATTTACCTCCAAAGTTTCCTGAATCTTGGGTAACAGTTTGTGCATCTGCTCTCATGCTGTTTGGTACAGCAACTCCTTCAATAGTACCTCCAAATTCTTTAGCTTCTCTTACAGCTTCTTGATGCAATTCTGCTTCTACACCATCTAATACACCGCCTGGTAATTGAGATCGTAAGGCTTTGTGTAGCGAAAAACGCTTTTTTAAGGTTTGTTTTTCTTTTTGCTCGTTACCACCAACAATAACACCCGATGCTTGTGCAGCACGTTTTAGATTTTCTTCAATACTTTCAGCTCTTGTAATTTTAGCATCTAACTCTTTTCTTTGAGCCATAAAATCATCAAAAGATGCTTCTTCGTCTGGTGTTAGTTCTCTTTTTTCGGTTTTAGCAGCATCTACTAAACCTTGTGCTTGGTCTATTAGAGAAGCACGTTCTTGTTTTAATTCAATTGAATTTTTCATCTTTACTATTTACTTATTTATTAATAATTCTGCTTCTCGCAGACTTCTTTTTGTTGGATCAAAAGAGGGTATTTCTTCTAATTCTACGTTGATTTCTTTTGTTAAAGAACTACGCATTTCTTCTAAAGTTTCTGCGTTTCTTTTATGAGCATCTGGGTTAGACCCTACAGAAACTACAGACCACTCCATTAAGCGTTGTTTTGTGAAATACAATACCTCTGGATCTTCTTCGTTTTCTTCTACACCAAATCTTGCTGTTTGAACATTAGCTCCTACAGAAGCCATTCTTAATGTACCAGACTGTACTTTTTGAAAAATCTTTTCTGCTCTTGGATTAATTTCTGCTGGCTCAAAAGTTACTGTACCTATAAGCTCGGACCCTTCTACTCGTACTGTAGAAGTACCTATAATATTGTCTGGATCGTCTGAATTTGCTCGATGCTGATAGCATACTATAGGATTTCTAGTATAGTCTGATAAATCCCAACCATCTAACTTAAAAACAGTTCTATAAGTATCTACAGCTTCTGTAGAAATAACAAACTCTACCTGTCTTTTTTCAATCATTTCTGCTGTTGTATCTCTTACAAAAGCATCTCTGGTTACTATTCTTGGCTTACTCATCTTTTAATTTTTTTAAATTAGCATCTACTTGTTCTTTTGTATGCATATTTACAGCAGTTAAAGGATCTGATAAGCCTTCTAATTCGTTTAAATCAAATAAATTTCTAACCTCATTTCTTGTATATACACCTGCATAGATCATTGTACTTAAAAATGCTGCTTGTGTTTTTTTATCGGCTTCTAGTAAGGAGTTGGTATTGTGTTTTATTTGATAGCCACTTTTCTTTTCGGATGCTGTAAAAAGTTTGTAGTTTTGCTCTTGCCTAAACTTTATAGACCATGGCAATAAGCTATTAGAGACATGATCTATGTTTTGAGATTCCATATTAGAATAATTAGAATTCTCTGTATCTTTTAATTTATGAGGCGGTATGTTTAACCAACGAGCCACCTCTTGTACAGCCAATTTGTTGGTTTCTAAAAACATACTTTCTTGGGGCGTTAATTTTATGTGCTGAAAAGAACCTGCTTCGTCTATAACAGATACTTTATAATTTGCTGAAGAATTTAAACGAGTTTGGATAGCATCTCCATATCTAATTTTTGCTTCATCTTTTATTTCTTTTGAAGAAGTTACTACCGCCATACCAATACCTCTAGAAGCATAGTATTCTTCTGCAAATTCTTGGCTACTTAATGCTACTCCTAAAGATTTGGCCGCATAAGAAACAACGCCTATTCCAGTAATACCGTTTTCTGTAAAACCAATGACATGCTCTACATCTTTGGCTTCTAAAATTCTATTGTCGAATTCATAGAACAGCTTGCCATCAAATTTTTTTACAGTAACAGGTGTATCTACCTCGTTAATGTATTCTCTACTAATAGCTTTTCCTGCTTCATTTCTAACTATTTCTGAATACGCATTGCCTTTTAGGATAGCGCATTGCATCATAATAGAATCATAATTAAAGGCAGACATTAAAGGACTTGGCCGCTGATCTATAAGCTTGTTTAATGGATGTGAAGTGTCTTTTTTTCTTGTATCTCGTTCTTTTTTAATAACAAATTTTGGCAATTTTGCGTAATCGTTACACAAAATAGTTATGCCATTATAAAAAGCAGATAAAGTTTTTGCGGTTGAAGAAGATACTGCGGTACCATTTTTTGTGGTAGCACCACCTAAAAAGTTAAAAAAACCAGTATTACCTACAATACCATCTGCTGAACTAGCAAAACCACTATTTATTAACGCACTTTTTAGCATATAACACCTCTATACGGTGCTAAATTAATTGAGTGGTACTGCTATTTTATCAACTAATAGTTGATAAGTTAAAAAATTTCTATGATTTCATTTTTTAATTGCATAAGAGAATACAGTTTTGTCTTAGAAACCCATTGCGAATTTATCCGGTAGGCTTTTCTTTTTGGATTGTAAGTTAATTTTTTAAAAGGGCACGTTCTTCTTCTTTTAAAATGAGATAACTGATACAAAACTTTATTTGATCCACAAACCACATAAGGAAATAGCTTAAATCTAGCTGTTATATTTAATGTTTCTAATTTGCTAAGCATCAGCGTTTTGAACACTTTAGTGTGTTATACATCTTGTTATATACAAGGCTCACTTTAGTTCTTTTATGAAACCTTGTTCAATTAACCATTGCTTGTATTCTAATAGCACATAAGGCAAGTTAATTGCAGACTTATTGTTTCGGCTATCATATATAAAATGTTTAGTATCTTCTGTTCTTTCACAATCAATACTTTCACAAAATTTATCTTCTCGCTCAATTAGTTTTGGTACATTCATTTTACTTTTGTTTTTTAAAACCGCCACAGTATATAACAAAGTATATAATTTATAGGCAGTTAGTTAATATTTCAATGTTTATTTCTTATCTTTTAAAATAGGTGTTTAATCGTTAGTTTCGTTCTTGTCTATACCTACAAAATCATATACAAATACGTTGTAGGCAATGTGTTTTACTTTTCTTCTCTTACAAATACTTGTTCTCCACATTTAAAA
>Ga0181397_1000906_pt1 | contig 10953 bp, 12 predicted proteins | sample 20SPOviralmetaG_FD_130126 | JGI IMG/M metagenome (GOLD analysis project Ga0181397, IMG submission 130126) | Marine viral communities from the oligotrophic San Pedro Time Series (SPOT) site, San Pedro Channel, CA, USA - 20 SPOT_SRF_2011-02-23 | ecosystem: Environmental > Aquatic > Marine > Strait...
ATTAAAATATACATATATAATATATTAATTATGTTTGAATTTATTGGTTTACCAAAAGAATATTATGAAATGCGTTCTAGAGTAACTAAAAGATTTGAAGATCATTTATTGGAATTATTATTATATGAACGTGAAAAAAAAAATAAATAATTAAACTTTTTTTTTTAATAAATCTAAATCAAAAAATTTTAATTGTCTATTAGTAGGTGTTAATTTTGAATTTGGATTTTTAGCAATAGTTATTAACGATTGAGGTAAAATATTTTTTAATCTATCTACATCGTTATCTTTATAATTAAAATCTTTTTTTATTTCTTCGTGTAATGATTCAAGTTTTTTAATTTCTGTTTGGTCTGCTTTACCTTTATTTATTATTTTTTGAACTAAATCTTTCATTTTAGAAACTATTTTTTTTTTCTCTAATATCTGTTTATACCTTTTTTGAAGTTCTGGCGATGTTTTAATTTTAAATTGTTGAATACTTGTATTTTTACCATTACTAGAAATTAATTCACTTAATGACGAACCCCCCTCTTTTAATTTTTTTCTTAACTCCTTTAAATCTTTTATAGGCTTTTTTTTAGATTCTTCTATAATTTTTTGTAAAGGGTCATCCTCTTTTTTTTCTACTGATTTTTTAATTGGTTCTTCCTTTTTTCCAAATTCTTTAATCCATTGTTTTTTTATTTCTTCTAGTTCTTGAGATGTAAATCTTTTTCCTGAAAACGAAGATTGTATTCTACCATCATTAATATAAAAATAATCTTTTAATTTATCAAGTCCAATATCTTTTTCTCCTCCTGAATCAATATATTGAACTATATTTTTATAACCGTCTAAAACTTTTTGAAATGGAAATTTTTGAATTAATTTTTTAGTAAGTGATTTAATTTCAGAATTAATAGTCATTATTGAATCTAAATTTATAAAATCTTTTTTACCATCTATTAAAGATTCTACAGCATCTCTAAATTTTTTATTTTGTGAAAAAAGAACATTATTTGTGTTTGTATTCCAATTTTCTAAAGCTTCATCAATAAAATTTTTTTGTGGTTCTGCTTTTTTTACTGTTTCTTTTTTAACAACTGGTTTTTTTACTGTTTCTTGTTTTTTAATTACAGGTTTTGAAACCTCCATTTTTTTTATTATTTTCGTGGCTGGTACTGTGGGTTTTAAATTTTTAATTCCACTTGATAAAAACACTTTAAAATCTTTTTTATTGGATAAAATCATATCAATTAATTCGCCTTTATCTTTTTTAGTAAAACCTCTATATTTTGATGCTTTACTTCTAATTACTGCTTGCAAAGATGATTTGGAAACTTTTGGATGTGATAACAATAATTTTTTTATTTCTGCATCACTAGACATTATATAAATTTATTAAATATTTTAATATAAATAAAAATATTTAATAATATTAAATGCCGTTTGAATTAAGACATTTTCCAGAGGGTCACGATGATAAAAAATTTGATCATTTTATGTTGTGGAATTTAGATAAGAAGAAATATTATAATAAACACTTCAGGACGAAACAAGCCGCCTTAAATATGGCTCAAGCTGCTATAAAATTCCGTGAAAAAAAGGAATCTAAAATTGTTAAAAGGGGTAATAAGACTCTTATTTTACCAAAATAATATCATTATTTTCTAACATTTTATATATTTTTGTTCTTGAACATTTTATATAATTTGTTAAACATTTAATGGTTCTAAATTCTAGATTATTATATAAATATGAATTAAATTCGTTTAAGCTTCCTACTCTTCTTCCTCCCTTACAAAATCTTAAATCTTTCATTTAATACTTTTTAAGATTTTTATTTTTTGGCGTATAATTCTTGCATATCAACAGAATGACCCATCTTTTTTGCTATTTCTTGTTTTTCATTAAGTTGGGGTGTGAATTTTTCACTAATAAAAATATGTCTTAACATATTAACACCTAATTTTTTCCCTGTTGGTTCAAATACTTTAGTTATATATTTCCCCAATCCGTTGGCACTTTGAGCCTGTCCACGTGAATTTAAAAGTAGATCATCGGTTGGATTTACTCTCAACCAAATATTTAAAACTGAATTTAACTTCTTACCAACTGGTATTTGAGTTTCTCCGTATTTCTTAGAAGTTTTATACTCTCCAAAGTGAAAAAATTTTTTATTTCGACTTTTTAAAACTAAATAGTTGTTTTCGGCCATTTCTTCATCATCTAATTTAATATAATCCCTATATTCAATTATTTTCATTGGTGCATAGTCTAACCTTGTAGGCGGGTTTTCATCATCTAAAAATAAATTAGCCACAACCCATTTTTGAACTAAATCAAATTGTTTAGATGTTAATTCTTGTTTCGTTAATAATTCTCTTTCAATAATATCATTTTTATATTTATTCATTACCTTTCTTAATTCTTTCATAGATACCCAATTTTTTTCCTGTTTTTCCGTTTTTTCCTGTTGTTCGGCGTATTTTTTAGAAATTTTATTTAATTCATCTAAATACCCTCTATAATAGGTTAATTCTTCTTCGTAATCATCATTATCATTCATGGCATCTAACCCTACAATAATTGCAGCTAAATAATTCTTTTGAGTACTAATTTTTAAACTTTGTAATTTTTCAACTACTTTATTTTCATTTTTTAAAAAATTTAAATTCTTAAATTCTGAATCTCCATTAATAAAATCGTGTATTTTTTGGAGAGAGATTAAATAAGCTCTTAATGAATTTGGTTTAATATTTCTCTTTTCGTCTATGGCTTCTTTTATAATATCCATAATTTATTTATATTATAAAACAAGATTTTATTTTTAAACATTTATTCCAATTTTAACTTCCTATTAATTGTTGGGGTGTGATTAAATTAGTTAAACCCGTGTTTATTGTGTTTGCCATCATCTCCGCCATTTCTCGGAATCGTTCGGCTTTTTTATCTTCTTCAAATTTCATTGGGTCTTGTCTAATTTTAAAAACGGCTTGTGTTTCTTTTTGGAGATTATCGGCTAGACTTCCATCTGCATTCCTAATAAGGGTTGTAATTAAATTAATGTTCAATTCCTGCCCATTATTTATATCAATCCAATTTTCAAATGGTGCTACATAAACTAATGATCCTTCATTGTCTCCGGTGCTAAATTCTTCACGTGGGATTATACTAATTGATTTGGCTTCGGCTGAGTTTTCCCCTTCAAATGATTTAACCAAAGGCATTTCAGGAATTGAAATATGTAAGGTATTATTATTTGCGGTTGTGTCTGGTTCAATGTCACTAGTTACAGATGCCCCAGCTTGTGCAGTGCCGCCGAAATCTTCTTCATTTTGTGAAAATCCAAGTAAATTCCCGACATCTGCTTCAACTCCTCCCCCGCTCCCTCGGAGAAATAATCTAGCTCTACTTTTTAAATCAACTCCAAGACCTCCACCGGAAGAAGGAGATGATGCACTTTCAATAGCTGCGTTGGTTGTGCTTAATCCTTGTACTGGTTCAATTGTATTAAAAATGCCTTGAGTAAAAATAGCAAGTGCCGCGGTTTCCTCTGGAACTGGTGTAGTCCCTGAAAAATTAATAGTTTCAACAAGTGCATTTGTTGAGCCATCTCTAGCTACAATTTGTCCATTTGTATTCCCGGTTGGGTCTAAAGTACAAACATAAAGAGGGGGGTTAGTAATAGGGACATCACCACCTTTTAAATGATATGTTAAAGCGTCTATTTGATACCAAAATTTATTGTCTAATGGCGAGCCTGGGGTGGTTGCGTCCGTCCTCCATGAATACCCGTTGGCGTTTCCAACTAAAGGTGTAAAAGTATATGTATTTGTTCCCACCGGGTCATCTGTCCAAGGGTTTAGATCTAAATCATAGCCAGTTAAAATTTTATTACGTGATTTTTCAAAGGCAATAACTGGGAAAAATGGGGCTACGCTTAATTTAGGGTAATGTTGGTTAATTTTAGAACCACTATCATTTAATGTGGGGTCATTAGAATCAAAAATTAAACCTGCGAAGGTATCAGCACCGACATTTAAAGTTTTTACAAATGGAGAACCCGCACCAATAGGGGAATTACCACCAAAACCATCGGCTAAAGCTGTATAGGTCGTTTCTCCCGTTTCTTTTTTAAATAATTGAATTAAAACCCTTCTTGATGTTTCAGCACTTGCATAAATAGTTAATTTACATTCTAATTTGGTATGAGGTGAGAAAGTACCCCCCGGTTTAAAAATAGCATCATAAAGACCCACTAGGTTTCTTCTTACTTCTGAAACAAACCAATTAGGATTCCCTACAATTGACCCTTGTCTTTGTTTCCCATATACAACTTGCATTTGGTTTCCATTAAGTTTCAAACTAATATCAAACCTATTTTCACCAGAAACGGAGTCCGTAAATTGTAAATTTGGGTTAACGTTGGCAGGGTTACTTAATTTTTCTCTTACTAATCCTAATTGAATTGGTTGAAAAAGTTCGGTGTTTTTATTTGGTTGGATAAATGACCAGGATTGCTCGCCTAAATAAACAAGGGTTGAACGTTTTGAAATAACATTGGCGTAATGGTCGGCATTAAATCCATTATATGTAATTTTGGCGGAGTTATTATCTTGATTTTCTCCGGATTTGGTTAATTGCCCAGAATCAAAAGTATTATATACACCCGAATTTACATCAGGGGTTGGAACACTTGCATATTGTATTTGAAATTGATCATCATCATTGGCAGCAGCAGGGGCAACATAAGTAACCGTCCATTCGTAATTTTGTTGTTGATTTACTGAATTTAAAGCATCAGTGAATGCATCGGCTAAACTGGCAGCGTCATAACTACCCGTTGGGATTTCAACAAATCTTGCAACATCAAGATTAGTACCACCGCCACCGAATCTAAAACCAATAGTATTATTTTGGCTCGTTACTTCATATAATGCACCTCTATAATGAATGAATTTTTGAAGGCATATTTGAGAATTAGGGGCTATAACAATGGGTTGTGGGTAATGATTCTCATATAAAAAAGCTTGTTGGTTGACTGTCGAACTTGTTGAAAGAAGAGACATATTTTTATTATAATTTTATTTAATATTTTTTTTTCTTAATATAAATATTTTATTTTTTTAATTTTCCTAAAATCATAAATATATGTGGACTTTTTTTAATCTCCTTTGTCCTAAATGATTTGTTTTCAAATTTAGATGGTGATCGTTGTCTATAAGAATGGTAATTAGTATATTGTGGGTTACTTTTTGGATTAGGTGGAGTTACTTTATAACCCATTTTTTTAATAATTGAGTTGGCTTCTCTTTTTGAAATATCTTTTGAAATTCTTATTGTTTGAACTTCCATTTAAATAATAGGTAATATTTTTTTCTTAATACATTTTATATAATGAATAAGGATTTTATAAATACGGCTAATGAATTGGAATTACTACAGATTACAAAAGGTAAAGGGGCGGACTCCCTAAATAAAAAAATAATGGATATTAAAGAAAATGAAAAGAAACCAGTTAACCCCAAAAATATTTTTGAAGGAATAAATAAAAAAAAAATTAATAATAATAAATTTAGAAAAAATAAAATAATTAAAATAGATCCTTTCATAATTAACCAATAAAATAAAAAGGTAGGTACTTTTTCTAAAAATGGCAAAGTTTCCAAAAAATAATTTATTGAAAAATGAAATTTAGGAACTTTTAGGATTTTTAGAAAAAGTACCTACCTTTTTTTTTTTAATTAATTAATTAAAATAAATTAATTAAAAAAATGTATTTAAAAAAATATCTAACTATATAATATAAATGAATAGTTTAGAATTCAATGAACAAATCGATATTGATAATGGTAAATATCTTTTATCTCTAAACAACGACCAACTAAAGGAAGTAATTGGAAAGCCTGAATGGAAAGGGGAAAATTTATTTACAAATTTAGATGTTTATATTAAACAATTAAAAAAATGGTTAAAAAGAGCTATTAAACAAAATGAATTAAATGGAACATCAAAGGCAAAATATAAATTTAGTAAAAATTTAGTAGATTGTGGGAGGATATACGTAGTAGATTTTGGCATTCAAAGATTAACTAAAACATTAAGGGGCTTTCTTGTTAAACAAAAAACAATCGATATTGATATTTCAAATTGTCATCCATCATTATTATACAATATTATAAAAAAATATTATTCAAATTATGAATCGGAATTTTTATTAATTAAAGATTATTATATAAATCGTAATAAATGGTTAGACGAATATAAATGTACGAAAAAACAAATTTTAATAACAATGAACACCAACCAAAAAATAAAGAGTAATAACCAAAGATTAATAAAATTAGACATTGAATTTAAAAAAATTCAAAAGTTAATATGGGATACATTCGAAAATAAATTAGATTTACCAACAACTATTTTACAAAAAAAAAATAATTTAGTAAAAAATAAAGAAGGTAAATATTTAAACGTTATTTTAACATTTTTTGAAAATAATTTATTACAAAAGGTAATGAATCATAATCAATTAAATCCTTTAATACAAACACCAATGTTTGATGGTTTCACAGTTTCAAAAAATATTATTTCAGAACAAGAAATTTTAAATATATGTAATGAAACAACAAAAGAAGATGGTATTAAATGGACTATTAAAGAGCATGATGAAACAATAAAAAAAGATGAAGGTATTGATGTAAATTTTAAATCTTCTCTTACATATGATGAACAAAAAATAGAATTTGAAAAAGAACATTTTATTATTAAAAACCCTTTATTATTTGGTATAATTTACGAATTAGATGGTGAAGAAAAATATCAATTTTATGGAAAAGAAAAATTCCGGGATTTAGTAAAACCCATTAAATATTTTGATGTTGAAAAAGGAGATTTAGAATTTTTCCCCCAATGGCTGGAAGATGAAAACCGACGCAGTTATAAAGAAATTAAATTTATCCCTAAATTTGAAGAAAATTTTGATATATTTAACAGTTTCAAAGGTTTTAATTATAAACATACAATTTTTAATCATGAAGAAGACGACCAAGATTTAAACAACGTTGTAACTAAATTTAAAAATCATATATCGTTATTATGTAATCATGATATTAAAAGCACTAATTATTTATTTAAATATATATGTCATTTAATCCAAAAACCACATCAAAAATCATCTACCGCTATTATTTTAAAATCTAAACAAGGATTCGGAAAAGATACCCTAATAGATATGATTGAAAAAATGTTAGGTAGTTCATATATATTGCGTACTGCTGAAATGGATGATATATTCGGAAGTTACAATATTGGATTACGTGATAAATTACTATTACAATTAAACGAAGTAGAGGGTAGAGATGGGTTCTCAAATAAAGAAAAAATAAAAAACATAATTACAGAAGATAAAACAATTATCAGAGAAAAATATATATCTGCCTATGATCAAAAAAATTATTTAAGATTATTTATTTTATCAAACAATTTAAATCCAATTGAAATAACTCATGACGATAGACGCTTCGCCGTTTTTAAATCACATCATAAAAAACCAAATCAAAAATATTTTAATGAGTTACATTCAATGATAAGAAACGACGAAGAAATGAATTTACTATTTAATTATTGTATGAATTATGATATTTCTAATTTCGACGCACGGAATGACAGACCACAGACGGACGCATATAATAATATGAAGGAGCACAATGAAAACCCATTATATAGATATATGTATAATATGTTTATTAAGGATGAACCCGAATATAAAGAGGAATTTGATAGTGACGAATGCAAAAAGAAAAAAAATTCAAATACAATTTATATTAAATCTAATTCTTTATTCTCCAATTACCGGTCATTTCTTACCGCAGATGATAGAGCTTTTATTAAACCAACTTTTAAGATAATAAAAACAATTCTTAGTGACATTGGAATAAGTAAGAAACAAGTTAAAATAAATGAAATAAATAGTGATTATTATATTATTGAAGTCGATGAATTAAAAGAACAATTAGAAAGTTTTAATTTAAATGTAGACATACCAGAATTAAACGACAATGATTTTGAATAATAAATATTTTTTTAAATAAAATACATTTAAAAAAATATCTAAATATATTATATAAGTGTATAATGCCAAGAAAAAATAACAATATTTCAAATTATCATTTTAGATCTGAAATAACAGATGAAGAAGGAAATATAACAATAAAACATCATTACACCTTAAAGGAAATGTGCGAACTATATAATACAAGCACATTTACAATTTATAAAATGATGAAAGAAGATATAACCCCAAGAAGTAAATTATTAAAGAATGTTAAATTTTATAAAGATTTAAAACCGGTATATACTAGGGTTTTAAATACGTATAACGATTTAGAAAAAAAATCTACATTATAAATATAAAATGCGTACTAGAAATAAATCATTTTTTCATTATAGGATTGAAAAACATTCGAATAATGAAATACTTTATACAAAATATTATATGACTATGGACGATATAAAAAAAGATTTTAATATAAGCCGCCATACATTAAGCAATTTATTAAAAAACCCAGAAATGAAATCTAAAAAATTTAAAGATTTAAAAATTTTTAGAGATTATAAGGCGGCATATCAAATTGTTCCAATCCTTCAAGAAAATATTTAATTATTTTGATATATTCATTTTTAGATATATCCAAATTATTACATAAATTTTTAATAGCTGAAACATTATTTAATTGTTCTTTATCTTGATTAATAGAGGGTAATTCATTATATTCAATTAAATCAAACTTATTTAAAAAATCATTATGTTCATTTGTTTCGAATATCAATTCAGTTTCTAAAACATTATTTTTTTCACATGGTATTTTATGAACTTTCCAATTTTTATTTTTGCATATAAATAATTCAAAATCATCAAGTGACATTAAAGAAACTTTATTATTAATACAAATATTTTTATATAATTCTATAAAGGCAACTCGTCCTCTTTTCTTTGTAAATCTCATTCTAGGATAATAACAACTAGGTTTTGATATTATTTCATCATCTTCTATTAAAGAAGAAACATTAAGAAGAATATTTAATTGTGAATCCCATAAATCATTTTTTTCTTTAATAGAAAAGAATTTCATCATAATATAAATATATAGTATATTATTTTTATATAAATTTAATTAATAAATAAAGGGAAGCCGCAGGGCGGCGCGGCGGTGTTGTTAAAAAGGGTATAAAATCGTGACTGAATAGGTGTGAAAATGCTTTTATGCTCTATTATATATGAAAATAGACTTAAAAGTATCATAAAATTATAATTTTATGATACTTTTAAGTAGTAATTACTAGGTAAGAGCATAAAAGTATATAAATAATAATTTTAAGACTGTAACCAGTCACAAAATTAATATTTTTTACTAACACGCCGCCGCCGCCCCGCGGCTTTCATCTAATCAAAATAAATTGTTACCTTTTTTTTTTCGATTTTAAAACCTTGTAATTCATTTTTTTTTAAACCTTGGGAATCATTTTTTTTATTTCTATAATATTCTTTTTGATAATTCTTTATAATATCCATATTACGTATATAATAAAGTTTTCTATAAATGCGCTTATATTCATTGCCGGCTTTGTCTTCTATCTTACCTAATAGATTTTCGTATAATATCTCTTCTTCTTTTAGTATCTTGTCTCGGTTCATCCTCCTTTGTTTTATCTTGAGATTTTATTTTTGGATTGATAACCGTCGGTATCTGACCGGTTTTTTGTATTTTATATATTACGGCGCTATTCGGATCTAGTACGGGACGCTTCCCATCTGGTAACCTTATATCGCTGGTTACATCTGTTAATACAAATGGTTTTGTAGCCGTATAATTAAATGATGATTCAAGACCATAAAAGTAGTTTCCATTTGTATAATTACGGCTCATGAATCCAAGACACGGAATTTTAGAATGTGAATCAACACCCCCATAATAAGTAGTATCGCATCCCTGGGTTGCAATATCTGAATATATGCATAAATAAGGATAATTTAATTTGTCGGGAATTCTAAAAGCTGTAATTGAAGCGGGTTCTACATCTGGCCTTGAAGAACGAAAAAATGATATTCCAAGGTCATATTGGGGCATGTCTAACGAATTAACACTTGATGCCTGTATTTCCGCACTGCTTATGTATTGGCCGGTTGTCATTGGTAGGGAATTTTGGTAAGCTTCCGCATATGTTCCCTTTGTACCTCTGAATTCTAAATTATTAGTAAAAAAGGATTGTGATGAACCCAGGCGAGGGATTAATTGAGTAATATTAAAACCCATTTTATCAAATAATGTATCTTTATAATGCTCATTTGCAATTTCCGGAGAACTTAAAGGTAGAGCATTATCGTAGCTTTGTTCTAGATCCCATGCCTCAAAAACTGAAATTTCTAAAATACTAACTCCAGATTGAGAAGCTACAATTGATGAGGATAATTGCCGCATGTCTAAACATGGAAAATATAGCCCTCCCCCTGGGTTCTCGTATGGTTGAATATTCCCAATTACTCCTATATTATAACATAGTTGTTCTGGATCGTCTGTAGCTTCAATTTCATTTACTGGCTGTTGTAAATTTCCATTTCCTATTGTCATACCTGAATTAAGCCCCTCTATTGTAAAGCGACTAGCCGTTTGTTCATATTGGATAGACGGATTAACCGCGCCTATCATTCCAACACCTGCGTAATTTTGCCTAACTTTGGGGTCTAATTCTCTTGTCTGTTGTAAATTTGTAAATAATACCGCTTTATTACGAGTAAATGAATTATCAAAACCGAATTGAAAACCGTATTGTAAATTCCATTTACTTAAAAACCATTTTTGTTCATCTATTGTTTTATTAAAATCCCATCTTGCTTCAATAGGAACATCTAGAGAAAAATCAAGATTTGGGATTACAACAGCGGGATTGTCTACATTTAATGCGGAAACA
>Ga0181397_1000908_pt1 | contig 10944 bp, 6 predicted proteins | sample 20SPOviralmetaG_FD_130126 | JGI IMG/M metagenome (GOLD analysis project Ga0181397, IMG submission 130126) | Marine viral communities from the oligotrophic San Pedro Time Series (SPOT) site, San Pedro Channel, CA, USA - 20 SPOT_SRF_2011-02-23 | ecosystem: Environmental > Aquatic > Marine > Strait...
AATATTTTCTAATGGTTGTTCAGCATTATAACCATCATCTCCAGGTTTTAATTCTTGTTTGTATTCTTGGCCAGCCGCGTAAATGGTTATATTACCCAATTCATCAACATCTACATCAGCTATAGAGGTAGATTTGCTACCATCAAATTTATAATTTTTATTTATAAAAGTACCCATTAAATCCTTTGGGTTGTTCATTGGAGTTCGGTTAACATTGTTAATTGCTGAATCTAAACTTTCCAAACCAGTTTTTAAATCTCTATTTTGTACATTAAAATAATCGTCTTGACTTTGAATAGTCCTTCGCTGGTTTTCAGTTAGCTTGCCAGTTGTGTCAACTTTTTCTTCTACTGGTTTATTAAATTCATCTAATAACCCATGCGATTCCAATACACCTATTTTATAATCTCTAGTTAACTTATGTTTTGCAACTAAACTAGCCGCATAAATATCTTCTATAGCATTTACCTGATCAGCGTTTAATTCTAATTTACCACCTTTTTTAAGTTCTCTATCATTTAATAATCCGTCAACACCAATTAGCATGGCCTTATCCATTATTCTGTCAATTTGTTCATTAGTTAAATTAGTTTTAGGAAAGCTTGCTTTAAATGTATCAATTTTTTCAATGTCACTTGCTGGAACTTTATTATTGTAAATATCATTTGTGTCTTGCAATATAGCTGTTGGAATTTTATTTACATTAAACATTCCAGTTCCTTTTTCGTAATCCATGCCCTCTGCATCAAGATTTAAAGTACCATCAGGTTTTAAATACTTAGCTGTACCATCAGCTTCATCAATTTCTGCAGCAATTTCATTTTTAGCAGTTATATAACCTTCTGCTCCTAAAGCTTTTAATGTTGTTAGTTTATTTTTTATTCTACCTTTTGCTAAACCAGTTATTCTTCCACCTGCACCAAAGTTATCTTCAATTCTACCATCAATTTCTTTTCTTGCTACTTGGCTATCAGATGAAAAAAGTAAATTTATTCTATTAGCATCAACTGTTTCAATAACTTTACCGCTTTTATCTTTAACATCAAAAACCGTTTCAAACCCTTTACCTGCAATAAAGTCCATTCTAGTTTCTAATCTTCCTTCCTCTTTTGCTCTGGAAAAATACATTTGGTCTTCATATTCTTGAGAGCCCCTATCTAAATCATCAACTTTACTTATTTCTTGATTATATGTAAATGCGTTTATTGCTTTTATTGGGGCAGTATTTGAGGTCCAGCTGTTGGTATAATCTCTTAACTTTCTACCGTCAATTCTAGTTTCTTCACGTGCTGTAAACAAACCTTTTAAACCTTTTTGTTTTTCACCAAATTTTAAAGCATGATCATAGAATTTATCTAAAGATTCTGCCATAGCTTCTTCTGTCATTTTTGCATCTCCTTCAAGGTTTTGCATTTTAGCCAACATATCATCACCTGCGCTATATATACTTTCTTCGTAATTTTTTCTATTTTCTTTTCTTTCTTTAAATATTTCTTCTCCTTGAACCACGCCTTTTTGAAATGCTTGATTAAAGTTTTTAAAGCCTGCAGTATAATCTACTGAGAAAAATTTTGGATTATCGTATGCTCCCATATCTATGTTTTTATTCTAAGGGTATGTTGTTTTTGTTTTACCTCCCAAGTCTTTAGAACCTATCATACCTCCTGCTAAAGCTCCGAATGCACCACCTAATGCTTGCCCCATCATTGAGCTTGCTTGATTTTTATATTGAGCCGCTTGCATTGCAGAATTTTGTTGTTGTCCAGCTAATCTATTTAACAATTGATTATCTCTTGACTCTTGAGCCCCAAATTTAAACGCAGCGCCTTGTGCTCTTGCTTGCTGTACTCTACCAGCTTCTCTTAATTGTAGCTGTTGCATTTGTTGTTCACCTTGTGCTCGTAATCTTGTATTTTGTGCTTCTTGTTTTTGTATGTCAGCCGCTATATTAGCTTTACTTCTTGATGCCGCTTGAGCTAATGCTGTTGCACCACCCGCACTTGCACCAGTTGCCCTTAGTGTATCTAATGTTGTTGCTAATGACAAATCTTGTTCCCTGGCTCGCATTTCTGATGCTTCGGTGGCTACCTGTAGGTTCTCGAATGGGTTGCTAATCATACCACTAAGATCTTTAATATTAGCGTATGGATCTATTACGGCTTGCCTATTATTCTCAATACCTGTTATTCTACGTTGTAAAGCTGCTGATTCTCTTTGAGCTTTTCTTGCTGCCCTTCTAGCTCTGCCTGCACCAAATAATCCACTTATTAGTGAAATACCGCCGGAAATTGCCATTGAAATTGGTTCCATAATTTTTATTTTGATGATATTACAACTTCACTTAATGTTGTAAATAATTCTTGTTTAGTATTTTCTGTTGTTTTAAATGTAGTGTGTAAGTACATTCCTTTTATACCGGAAACTTCTCCGCCAAACAACACTTCGTCTTCTTGACCGGCTATTGAACCGTTTTGTAATATTGAAAAATATTTGTTTTCTTTCTTTTTAAACATCGACGGTAGTATATAATCAGCGTTAAAACTATAATCAGCTTTAGCAATATCTACACCTAAATCTGTATAAGCCACGCCATCTAAATCTGTTTTTATATTACTTGCAGACCAGCCTGTAGTACCTTCGTAACCTAAAGTTTTAAATGTTTTGATTACTGAACTATCGGTATTCATTATCGATGTTATACTAGATTCAGATGCGGGCTGACCATAAAATACATTGTAGTCTGTATTTTTATAATGGGTATATATATTGCCTTTACTAAAAGTATACATAGCGCCGTTTAAAGTAAATCCATTTTCAGGATAAAAAGTATAAAAACTAGTCCAACCTTTTGAAGATTCATCAAACCCAATAGTTTTACTTTGCTCTTTTAAATGTAAAATATATTGATCTTTTACATTATCATACATACCAATTAAATTTGTATTTAATTTAAGATTATCTTTAAAATAATCTCGCATACCAAAGTTTGATATTTCAGTAACACCGTCTCTTGTTAATCTTACAACAACCCCTCTTTTTTTATCTGTAAAGTATTTTCTATTACCTTTAACAGCAAAACTTTCTGGGTTTGTACTTATTCCATATATACCTAAAAATGTTCTTACTTGGCCAATAACTACATTTGATGCTGTTCTTAACGGAGATCCTTCGGCAGTAAATATAAAATCTTTATTTATACCAGCAGCATTAGATTTATCTTCTTGTAATATATACAGCTCACGATCTTCTGCATGCAACTTTTGTATTGAACCGTCTGTTATGTCAACTGCTTTCGTAATATTAGCACCAATAGGAAATTGATTTGTTTCATTTATTCCAGTTCTTGAATTATAAATACCCGAATAAATCATTGCATTTTTTCTATTTATAACAGTATAATCATCATTAACAGCATATGCTCTAACCCCTGGCTCCATAAATGCTTCATTAAATCCACCTTTTATTCTTGCCTCTTCTATATAATATCTATTATTTGAAATATTTGCGGTATCTGCAAAAATATCACTTTTAATAAATATAGAGTTAAAATATCCAATGTCTAATGTTTTTGCCATGTTATATTAATTATTACATATTTTATTAATTCTCTAATTACCCGGATAGCCTGTGCATCCGTTATCCTCACCAACAGATTGTATTGTTCCTCCTGCTACCCTGTCATATGTTCCGTCGTCCATATTAATTGTAATTATTGCTTTGTTACCCGCGCTTGTTGTTCCCGCAGCATCTGTATAAACTAAATCACCAATTTGAGGAGATAATGAAGTTGAAGTAATTGTTGATGGTCTTTTTATAAAAAACGTATCGCTTGGTGAATTATTTTGAAGAACACCACAAACACCAGCAGGACTACTAGCATATAATTTATTTACATATGCCATCCATAAACCTATTTCTACATCGCAAGTACCACTTGCAACATTATTAGTTTGTCCACTGTTATCATTAACTTGAACAGTTATTCTATATTTTTTCCCAACCTCAGTGTCTGGGAAACGATGACCAGCAATTGCTACAGCACCAGTTATAGCGTTTATACTAAACTTAGCTGCATGTTCGCTCGCGTTACTTGGTGTACCATCTGGATCAAATATAACACCTGTAATACTAAATGTTAAATTTGATGTATTTTGTGTTGTATCTGCGCTACCATTTACAGCGGATAAAGGTAAAAATACTTGTAATCTATTTGATTGAAAATGTGGGTGCGTAGCTGAATCTGGTAAGGTTATTGCTGGTGTAGAGTTTATTACAAATATTGAAAAATCTTGTATTGTAGAATTATTACTATTATCTTCAGCTTTAATTCTTACTGTATACGTATCGCTTGATGTTCCAAAATAAGCAAAATTACTTGTTGTTTTAAGTTGTTGTTGATTATTTCCAGCGTCTTGTATATCAAAAAACAAATTACCTGTTGTATCTATTTCAGTACCATTTTTTAATACTTGAATAACAGAATAAGTTATACCGGTTATTTCAGCCGGTGTGGTACCATTAGGACCTTGATTAAATGTTTCAAGATGCGTTGAACCTACAACATTTCCTGCTGTTAAATTTTCTGCTAAATTAGCTTGAGTTGTACCGTCACTAAATTTAATACTTGTTGGAACACCCGAAGCGCCAGGCCCTTGTAATATTTCAGCATTTAATTCTGATATTAATCCACAAGTTACTGTTTCATAATATATATCTAACGCACTTTCAAAACCTTTTGTTTCCCATACTGAAAGACCGTCACTACCTCTAAAATTTAATGGAGATTGACTATTACCAGCCGTAACAGCTATTTCATAACCAAACCCATTAGGCATTTCAGCTAATAAAGGATTTTTCTTAAAGTTATAAAGAACAGTATATGCTTGACCGCTAGCAACAAATGACCCTGTTCCGTCATGTAAATCCAGCCCGTGATCTAAAGCTTTTCCAATACTTGTAATATTCACAAGTGGCCCATCATCCATTGTATTGAGCGTGTTGTTGTTTGCACCAGAATTTGAATTAGTAAAAACAGTCTGCCTAATTTTTGGATATAAATTTACGTCTGTTGGGAATATTGAATTTTCCTCTGTAGATCCCTCTGTTGTATCTCTGGGAACTTTATTAACATTGTCCCCATGCAAAACTAACCAGCTTCTTTTGTCTTCATCAGCATAAAATAAAGCGGGATCACTCATAGTACCTGAATCTGGAAAACCATGCAGCGTCATAGGCGCATAAATATTATAATACTCATATTCATTTTGTTTTACAACAATTTTATATGTATACCAGCCCGTTGGATTTGTTGCACTATATAAAACACTTCTCCCCGCCTCGTCTGTTTCAGGTATTCTTTTATTAAATGTTATTTCTAAATTTTGACCATTCCAACTTGTAGCTGTTTCGGTACTATTTTGAGCAGCAACAGCAATAATAGAATTTTCAGTATTGTCAGATAAAAATACAGGAGATTGTCTACCGTATCTATCGGCTAATACAACACCGACTTGATATGATCTTCGAGTTTTAATAGTATGATAAGGATATTGTGTGGTAAATTTTTGTGTATCGCTTTTATCGCCTACCGCAAGAGTATAATCAAAAGAATAATTTAATCCTGTATCATAAGGTTTATTTTGAGATCCTTCTTGATAATTACCGTAAACAACTCTATTGCTAATTATTTCTTGAGCTTTTGCTTTTGTAGGCACGTTGTCGTATACTCTTGTTAGTTGTTGTTCAGGTAATGTTTTATATGGCAAGCTGCCTTTATAAGTATAATTATATACTTTATCATTAGCTACACTAGCATCTGTTATATTTAATTGTGCTAAACTTTTTATGTCGGGCCTATTAGATTCTTTTATTAATATTTCTATTTTTTCAATTTCAAAATCTGTTGTAGGTGATGCTGAAGGAAAATCTATTTGTAAATTAACGTGTGACGCATCGTTGATCATGCTTTCTAATATTGTTGATTTACTAGCCTCAACTTCTTGTGCAGTTGTTAATCCTCTTCCTTGCGCATCATGTCCATCATATGCTGAATTATATGTTTGAGGTATAAAACAATGTTGTGTAAATGGTGATATTAAAGAATACTCACTGTCTTTAAATTGAAATCTATATGCAAATCTTACAAATTTTTCTTTAAGTCTATCGTTTTGATTTATAAAAGTTAATACTGTGCCATCAGATTTACTTATGTTAGCGTCCACATTGATTGTTAAACCATCAGCACTAACTGATTCAACTTTAGCATTTAAAGCTGTTGCACCATCAAACACTTCCATACCAGGATGTATTTCATGATTTGTATCTGAAGCTTGAGTTATAACTAAAACTTTAGCGCTGTTAACTGCTCCATTTAAAGTTGCTTTATGTTTTAATTTTTGTATACCAGTGTGATCTGTGCCATCAACTTGTCTTAACACTTTTGGCGCTGTATACGGATAATATCTTGCAACAGATATTTTATCTTCATTATTATAATACGAAGTATTATTAACAGCGGTTACAGTATTTATTTTTCTTGGTTGGTTTTTATTATCAGTCCAAAATAATAACTCATCAATTACATTTACACCTGTTATTAAAAAATCAGTATCAAATTTTAAAAAATCAGTGGAATTATTTATTAATAATATAGGTGCTGTAGCTGATCCTTCTTGATAATAATATATATTATCTTTGTGTTTTGAATTACCTTTTACAAAATAATATATATTTTTTTTCTCACTATCAACAAAAAACCCTATAACAGTTCCAACATCTTCTGTAATTAATAAATCTTCTTCTCTTAATGTTAATACAACGCTTGTTGAACCACCAATTGCGGGAGTACCAGTATCTTTACTTATTGTTATGGTGTCACCAACTTTATATCCTGATGATGTTCCGCTAAATGTAACTTTAGTTACCGTGCCTCCATCTATTATAATATTAACACTACCGCCAACACCACTACCACTTGTTGTAAATCCAGAAGTAGCATTAGGTGTGCCACTATAACCGGCGCCTGCAGCATTAGTACCATTCGTTGTGTTTGTAGTAACAATACCTATAGTCCTTTCTCCAGATTTAAACGCGCCAGTTGTGTAATTTAATTTATTACCTAAAATATTTTGCACAGTACCCACATCAGAACCCTCAGACTTTGTTATATGGATATTCTGTGCATCAAAATATTCTCCGTTTTTTAACAAACGAGCATCAAGATCTTTATTCATTTTACCTTCTAAAAAGGTATTTTTGATTTCTGGCATGTAATATTATTTAATCATTTTAGCTTTACCTCGCATGACTTGAGTCATTTGCTCAGTCTTTAAATTTGCTAATCTTATTTTAGCATTACGCATTGCTGCCCTCTTTTCTTTTCTAAATCTGTTTATTATATACTCAGGCATATTGGCTTTAGCAGAACCAATACTATGAGTTATATATTTATATATTGCATCTTCAGCAAATTTATGTACTTTTATTTCTTCATCAGTTCCTAAGCTGTCAGATATATATCTAAGCGTTATTACTTTTTCAACTAATTGATTGCTAAAATTAATTGTACCACCAGCTTCATCAATTACAAAAAATCCATTTTCTTGTGTAGTTTCAGGTGTTAAACCAAATCTAGCACCTTGCAATGACATTCTATCAACTGAATCATCGTATACACTATGGTTCACTTTTTGATTTGGCAATGACCCTGTAATTTTAGCTGTGTCAAAATCTTTAAATCTAGCGTCTATTATAGAAGATCCTGTTAACGGCTTACCGTCTGCGTCAAATATATAATTAAAATCTTCATCTTGTAAAAGCGGTTGTGAAGCTTTTGATGTAAGTCTTGTTGGGTGAATTAATCTTTCTATACCAGAATCATCTACCCAAGATATTTTAACATAATTAACATAATCATTTGGCATTGGCATTGCCAGACTAGGCCCTAATTCTATTTCTTGTATTTTTTCAACCCTTGATATATCGTAACTAAATTCCTGTATACCACGTTGAGCGTGGAACAATATGTCAGTTTTTTTAGCGCTGTCTATAATTTTACCATCTCCAACAAAAGCAACTAAATAGTTATTTATAATATCTTTTAAAGTTATATACCTATAATTACCTAAGCGGCTATTTATTAATGATATTCTTACTACATCTTGTGCGGATCTACCTGTTGTAAAGGTTAATACGCCATTTGCATAAGCAAAACCTGAAGACACTTCAACTTCATTAACAAATAAAAGAAACTTACCAGCATCATGTTTGATAGCTAATTCTATATCTTCATTTACTGTAAATTGAGTTTGATTTGCCGTAGCGATAAATACTTGGGCGTTTTCGTAATACTGATATGCTGATGTTTGTAGTAATGCCATTATCTAGTTATTTCAAGTTGTATTTTCTTTTGTTCCTCTTGCCCTGCCATTTGTATTAATGTAGGATCTTTTACGATTACACCCGCGTGTGCAAGTATTTTTATAACTAAATTAACTTGTTCAGATTTATGTAATTCAAAATCATAAGCATTTGCGGCCTGGAATTCATAAGCGTTGTTAGCTGTTCTTGTAAAAGCCCATTTAGGATTTTGTGGAATTTTAACATAATCTATTTGTGCTGATGTTAACGTAGCGGGTAAGAATTTCGCATCAGTATCTATTGTAGAGCTAGAGGTCGTTTCTTGATTGCTAGTATTAGCGGATGACGACTCTAAATAATATACTGGATAATCTAAACTAGGTTTAGTTAATTTTGAAGCATTTATATATGTTAATTCAGATTTTTTAACTTCTTGTAAGTTAATCGTTCTGTTTCCTGATGTTATATTTATAATTCTATATAAGTCAACAGGCAATGCAGATGAGCCTGCATTTATAGTTAATGTAGCTTCTTTAGATAATATATCTATTTTTTCTTTTATGTTTCTTGGCAAATCTCCATATTCATCGTTTACAACAAAACTTTTTTTCCTGTTCATTGCTCTGTTATAATCAAAGAATGATTTTTCAAGTAAGTCTAATTGCACTTGCGCACCTATCTTATTAAATTGATCAGGTGTTAAATAACCTCTACCTTCTTTGTTCATTATAGAAAGTACGGTTCTATATACTGCATTTACTGATATTGCCATAATATTTTTTTATATAATGATTAAGCCGCCGTAGCGGCTGAACCACTATCGACTTATTTTAGTCTTTTTTCAATTGTTTGGTAAACTTCAACGCCTTCGTCTGTTTTAAACCATGCAGCTAATGCTGAGTATGGATTTTCATCAAACGGGACTGTTATAAGTTTTCTACCTGTTGATCCCCAAGTAAATGTTCTTTGGTCATTTGAAAGATGTATAATATGATTTTCTACGGCTTTTATACCTAAGTTTCTAATATTAATGTTTTCATCTTCCGCTAACTCTAAGAACAATTCTGGATTGTTTCTAGCAAATAGTAATAGATCTCTTTTAAGTTCCTTAGAAGTCATCTTAGACACCTTAGAACCTACTTCTGACCTCAATATTGCCTCCGCGTGATCAGGATCAATATTTTGAGCAGCTGTTAAAGCTGTAATCTCCATTTGTAAATAATCTAGTTCATTTTCTGCAATTTTAACCGCATCGTATTCTTGAAAAGAATTGCCGTTTTTAGGATGAACTGCAAGAAATTTTTGTAACGTTTGTTGCTCTTTTGGTACAAAAAGTTTACCATTTCTAAAAGCAATATGTGTTAATCTTTGAGAACCTTTCATTTCGTCTACAAATATTGTTTTTTGATTTTCACAATATTTAACTTCTCTTTCATAACCAAGCTCTTCGTCAAAATGTAAAAAGCCTCTACTATTTAATATATATGTGATAGGCGTATCATTAATTGTTAATTCGTATAACCTATCTTTAAATTTTGTTTGTTTTTTTGGTGGGGCAACCACTTTTGGTTCCGCAACAGCCACCTCTGCTATTTTCTTTTTTGCCATAATATAATATAATAAAAATTAATAAAAATAAAGATTACCCCCGTAATTACAACGAGGGTAAAATTTACTTCAAATATTAAGAATCAAATCTAATAAAGTTGTTTGCAGCTTGTACTACTAAACATCTTTCAGATAGATAATGAATCTCCATTTTGTCAACTCCAGAAGCGGTTGCACCACCTACTGAACCTGTAACCCAAGTTTTCATCTTTCTGTCATCAGCTTGAGAAGCTCTATATCTTACGTGTAAGAATGGTCTTCTAACATTTGATGCTAGTGTTTGATCATAAACTGAGCTACTACCAGCTGGTAATAACACTCCTTTTAAACCTCCAGTTAAACCTCTTGTAGATTTATCGTTAAGATATTTCCAGTCAGTTTTATAGAAGTCATAAGAACCTCTTCTGAAACCAGAGAAGCCAAGATTAAGTGCCATATCTTCAGAGTTGTTAAATACACCGTAAGATGTACCACCTGAATAATACGCATTTAAGCTCGCTAATAAGTCATCCATTACGATGTTAGCGTCTCTATCTAAGAATAACATGTTTTCTTCAATAGCTCCTTGCTTATCTAATTCTTTTAACAAGTCATCAAATTCACCGATCTCAGGAGATGCGTTGAACTGTTGAGCTGCTACGATACCCCTTGAACCAATAGCTGAAAGTAAACCTTCAGATCCATCAGGAATATCGGCATCAGCACCAGCAACAGACTTTTCAGCCTCAACCATTGCCATTTCCATATACTCTTCAAATCTAACGTTTGTGTCGCCACTAGCTTTTAAGTACCATAAATAACCTCCTTGTCCGCTTTCACCAGTTACTTCAACCCAGCCGATTTGAGCTGTGTCAGAACCATTGATTTCAAAGTGATCTTTAAGAATCATTGGCTTGTTAGTGAAAGTTTTAAAGTTAGGCTCTACTGACTCAGTCATTGAATCAGTTCCTTTTTTGAATTCAGAACCGTAAACAAATA
>Ga0181397_1000910_pt1 | contig 10922 bp, 12 predicted proteins | sample 20SPOviralmetaG_FD_130126 | JGI IMG/M metagenome (GOLD analysis project Ga0181397, IMG submission 130126) | Marine viral communities from the oligotrophic San Pedro Time Series (SPOT) site, San Pedro Channel, CA, USA - 20 SPOT_SRF_2011-02-23 | ecosystem: Environmental > Aquatic > Marine > Strait...
TAATGAACGATAGAACTCTTACTACACTGAGATATCTCGGTAATGCACAGGTAATCATCGGTTACTTTGTGTTGTTGTACATTCACGAATTCACCGGACTTGCTCTGTGTTTCACGGCGAATGGGATGTTGTTTCCTTGGGCAATCAAAGGGAAGTTTTGGGATGTTGTAATCATTCTGAGTTTCTTCACAGTACTTGATGGGGGGAAGATGTTGATGTTATTATCAGGGGCTGGGTAAAAAATAAATCGAAGTCAGACCCCTATGGGGTCTTTTTTATTGTTATGGTCACTGATGGTTTGTTGATAAATAACAAAAAGAGATTGTAAAAAACAATGGCGACTATCAGAGATGATGATCTATTGTACATCCAACGTGGGGAGGTACCCTATAAGTGGACAGGTGTTGAACTCAAGGCATTAGTAAGTGGCACTGCTGGTGATGGCAGTTTAATCGTTGGTCAATATTTAACACCCAATGCCCAGGAATATGATGGGAGTAGTGACCTTACCATCAACGTTGATGCTGTATCTGCAGCAACAGCGAATAAGGTTGTAGTAAGAGATAATGCTGGTTCATTTGCTGGTAATGTTGTTACCGTAACCACACTAAGTGGCGTTAACGCATTCCTCAGTAGTAAGGTAGAAGTTGGTGGGTCGTTTGGTGCTGGAAATATCACTTTAAGAAGTAATGGTACTGGGACATTTAGTGGAGCTGTATCAGCATCATCATTCTCTGGAACATTAAGTGGTGGTGATATCACTGCTGATTCTATTCCTAACTCAGCATTAGATAACTCCACCATTTCTGGTAAAGAACTTGGTACTAGCCTATCAACACTCACTAGAGGTTCTTATCTAACTGGTAGTAACTATGATGGTTCTACTGCTCGGACCTGGGCAGTTGATGCCACATCATCTAACACTGCATCTAAAGTTGTTGCTCGTGATAGTAGTGGTAACTTCTCAGCTGGAACGATTACGGCAGCATTGAGTGGTACAGCATCATATGCTTCCAACTCTGATAAAGTTGATGGGTATAATGCAACAACAGCGGGGACAGGTTCGACTTGTGCCGTCAGAGACGGTTCGGGAGATATCGGCACCAGATTGTTCCGTTCTACTTACGCAAACCAGAGCACTATTTCTGGTGGTATGTGTTACCGAATTAACAACTCTAGTGATAATTACATTCGTACTTGTAGTGATACAGGTGCTATTCGTACTTTCCTAAGTGTCCCAACTCGAACAGGTGGTAATGCTTCAGGTACTTGGGGTATTAGTATTACTGGTAATGCTGCTACAGCATCATCCACTTCAGGTAATTCGGGGTCCTCAACAAATTCTAGAGTAGACCACGACACAGGTAATGCTTGGCATCGTCCAGTGTTTATCACTGATGGTCAGGGTAGTGCTACAAATCAGAGACTTTACACTGATAGTGCCTCTACGATTGGTATTAATCCATCATCTAATCAAGTCAGAGCAACAACATTTGTTGGAGCTTTGAGTGGTAATGCCTCGACCGCATCTAATGCTGATAAATTGGATGGTTATAACTCATCAACTTCAGCAACAGGAAGTACAGTAGCAGTAAGAGATGGTAGTGGTCACCTCACTGTGAACTACTTATTCTCGTCATATTGTAATATGAGTCACGGTACTGCTACTCGTAATAGTGATACTATTTTCTATTCTTCTACTGATAATTATATTAGAAAGAGCAACGCATCAGGAATGCGTTCATCATTGAATGTCCCAACCAGAACAGGTGGTAGTGCTTCAGGTACTTGGGGTATTAATATTACTGGTAATGCGGCTACAGTCACTATTAATACCAGTGATGCCAATTCCAGCTACTATATGTTGTGGCATTCTGGTAATACAGTATACAAAACAAATGGAATTTATTGCAACCCCAGCTCCGATACTGTATTTGCTAAAAACTTTAATTGTTCTTCGACTATGACTACATCAACAATTGATGCTGATAAGTATGCGATTCAAAACTTACCAACACTACCATAACGTGTATAAATAAACATGTTAAGATAGTTTAGTGGAGACACGAAAATGGCTATTCAGATTTCAGGAACTACTGTTATTGATAACAGTAGAAATTTAACTAATATAGGATCTATAAACTCGTCAAGCGTATCGACAACCACTGTTACTGCAACAACTGTTGATGCTGATAAGTATGCGATTCAAAACTTACCAACGCTACCATAATGGCTATCCAAAGTGGAGACACCATACTAGTACAACGCGGAAGTACTAGTTACAAAGCTAATGCACTTACTTATTCGGATACTGCTCAGGCTTCCGACCTACTTCTTGTGAATAGAGGTAGCAATTCATATAAAATGAGGTATGATGCTGTAGATAATGCCAACTCTAGTGATATAGTTCTGGTGAATAGAGGTAGCACTAGTTATAAGGCTACTATGGAACAACTTCGTGATGTATTGGGTCAACCAATTACCTTTACTGTTCAACTTGGTGGTCCAGGTTTCTCTGGCATAGACTCTGGATGTGGCAACTCGAACAGGAAGTACTCTTATGGAGCAACGATTAGTGCCTCAGTTACCGCTAAAACTACAGATATTTACAGTTTCGCTGGGGATGGGACAACACTCTTCATCAATGGTGACTGGATAGTGACAGCAGGTCATGCTGGAAATGTGGGAGTATCATATACTTTTGGATGTAATGCTATTATTGTGGGAGCTAATGGACTAGGACTTTCTGGCGTAGGGAACAAAACACTTGAAGGTCAAAAACCGAACGAATATATCTCTTACAGTCCATATTACCAACAACTGAATGGTGGTGGTGGTGCAGGAGCCCCAGGTGGTGCAACAGGAGCAAACGGCGGAGGTGGCGGTGGTGGATACTGTCAAACTAGACCCCGTGGTGAAAACACAGGAAGTACATGGAATGAAATTACTGTTAGTAGTATTTCTACCAACCCCGGCAGTAATACTACTCAGTACTGGCGAATGGTTTACGGTGGTGTCACCAGAACAATGTCTTACAATAGCACTGGTAAATTGAAAGAATTATTGAGCTGGTAATTCACTTTCCGATTCATTCTATTAATTCCACTTCTTATAGTACTATGACTTATACCCTATACACAAAACATTCTTGTGAAACGTGTGATTATGTTAAAACACTCCTCACTGATTTAAAACTTGATTATGTAGAACTCAAACTCGATGAAGACTTCACTCTTGAAGAGTATGAAGATAAGTTTGGGAACACTAACTGCCCAGGAATTCTAAAAGATGGAAAACTGGTTGGTATAAAAGGAAATATCATCGAACTACACAATCAACTTGATGAGATGAATCTGATACAGAGGCAAATTGTAACTGAGTTGCCTGATGATGCCTATATGTTAGACAAGGACAACACTATTTTTTAATCTCATTCCCTATTTTATTATGATAAACATCGCACTTGATTTATATTACAGAGTCAGGTATGGTATAAAAATCTATAGAAATGTTCTCACCGAAAATGATCGGTTGACACTTCTTGAAGAATCAAAGAAACATCTGATGATAATTAGTGATGTACACCCCGGTCTACAGACATCTGCAGATTTACATGAAAGAATTAAACATGAATGTTATTTAATTATTTGTAAACTTGTGAATATAATGAAGTTCAAAAGTATACATCAGTCTTGGTCTGTCTATAATGATCCTGACCATACAAAAGAGGTTTGGCACTGCCATCACATTAAATTAACATCAATTTATTATATGGAAAACCCAGAAGAATTGGGAACTATATTCAGGGTAAAAGGTAAAGAATTTCAAATTAATGTTCCGACAAATACTTTGATGACTATTCCTGGTAATATTGAACATACTGGGCCCATAGTAACTAAACCAAGACAATGCTTTGTCATCGATACAGCGGATTAATACTAATCTAAATAACAATAAAGTATTAGCATAAAATGGCACTAATCTTAGATACTGACCTTCTTTGTGTTGAACGAGGCGGAAGAAGCTATAAGTGGTCTGGCGCTGAGTTGAAGGGTCAGGTTATTGACTTATCTCCTATTGCTCAAATCAATGGGACTCTTCCTATTGTTGTCACTCAGGTCAATCGAGATGCAAACATTTCGATTAGAACTGCATCCACTAGTCAGTCGGGTGCAACAATACTTACTAATACTATTGATGGTACTCAAACAAAAGCTCTGACTCCTAAAGGTGCTAATGATGCACTTGCTCTGAAAGCAAACACAAATGGGTCGAATGCTACGGGCACTTGGGGTATTAGTATTACTGGTAATGCTGCCACATCAACTTCTTCCACAACCGCCACAAATGTAACTAATGTTCGAGTAGATACTGAAAGTTCTACTAATACTAATCGTTATGTTGTATTTGCCGATGGTGGGGGAAGTAGTAATAGGAGAATGAAAGTAGATGGTGGTATGACATATAACCCATCATCCAACACACTAACAGCTACTACCTTTAAAGGAAACTTAAACGGCACAGCATCCAGTGCGTCTAGTGCCACTAACTCAACGAATGCTGTTAATTCAACTAATGCAACTAATGTCAATGTGTTGGCGGATTCAAGTAACTCAAATAGGTATTTGAATTTCTCATCAGGTACTTCAGGTAATACGAGAATACGAGCTCATGGTGGACTATACTATAAGCCTTCTACGGGTACTTTAGTTACTTCAACTATTAATGCCACTACTGCCTCTATTACCAATCTTACGGTTTCAAACTTTTCTTTGAGTTCTAATACTGATATTAGTTGTAGGGATTTAAATGCTAGTCGTAATGTTACCGCATCTGGTAATGTTACCTGTAGAAATCTCACCGCATCCGGTAATGTCAATAGTGCTTCTGACTCTAATCTCAAAGAAGATATTGAGGTCATTTCAGGTGCTGTTGAATCACTGAAACAAATCAATGGAGTTAACTTTACTTGGAAGTCCAGTAAAGAGAAGAGTATGGGTGTCATCGCCCAAGATGTTGAAAAGGTATTTCCAGATATCGTGGATACTAATGACGATGGACTTAAGTCTGTAAACTATAGTGGTATTATTGGTGCTCTGGTTGAAGCAGTGAAAGAGTTGTCTGCTAGGGTAGAAGAGTTGGAAGCTTCTAAATAAAAGAAATCAGTTATCAATTATGGGTATCTCACTTTCAGGTGGTCCCTGGCAATACAATCGTTTTTCCTCATTGGACGAGGGTTCTAAGCCAGACTATCTCGACTTCGATAAAGACGGTAATAAAGAAGAGCCTATGAAGAAGGCTCTTAAGGAGAAAGGTAAGAAGCCTTGTCCCAAGTGTGAGGACAAGGAATCCCCCTGTGAATGTCACGACACGGTTAAGGAGTGGGTAGAGTCTCTCTTAGAGGGAGGATACGACCTTTCTGAGTACACCTGGGATCAGATGGTTGAAATGTTTGATGAAGGATGGAATCCTATTGATAAAGAAAAGCAAGGCAAGATTGATAGACAGATTGGTCGTGCTGCTGACAAAGAAGCAATCGAAAGGGGCAAGTCTGAGAAGTATGGACGTGACGAGAAGAAGATTGAAAAACAGTATCAACGTCAACAAGCCATGAGATTTGGCAAGAAGATGAAGAAAGAGGAAGTTGAATCATATCTCGTAAGTGAAGGTTTTGCCAGTAACCCAGTTTCCGCAGAAGTCCTATTCAATCATATGAGTAAAGACTGGCTGGAAGCCATCGAAAAGTCACTCGGTTGACAAACCACAAGGGTTCTCTTATAATATAAGGGACCCTTTTTTTATGTCTATGTCTCAGACTGAGTTAGTTAATTACTACAATATCACTCCAGAACAAGTTCAAGAGGAAGTTTTACTTCTGACTCTTGAAAATATTAAGCAATTTCCTTGCACCATTTCCCTTCGAGACCAATTTTACTCGATGTGGCAACGATTTGGTTCCCAAGCAGCACGAACTGCCACCATTCCTTATGTCTGGCAAGGTAAAGTCCCCCTCCCTAGTGAATACTTCAGTGGAAAATGACCAAGAAACTCCTCCAGAGTTGATGTATAGGGCTCCCGGAAGGGAGGATCATCAAAATATAGTCGAAATTTTTGATGAAATCATGAATCGTCTAAACAACATAGAGCAAACTCTCTCAAATATTCAAAATTCTAACTAATGGCACGTATTTTCTCAAAGTCTGGTGAAGCACTAATCATCCCGACTAATAAAAAGACCTATCAGGGGTCTTCAAAGAATACAAAATACTCCAGAAGGAGCAATTCCAGCGCCAAAAAACGATACAGAGGTCAAGGTAGAAGTTAATCAGATAAATACAGCATAACCAAAGGAGAAACTATGACACATAAAGAACGATATCCTGACTTTCTGGAAGAAACCATGTTTGCCGAACACGGAACTCGTGTTCTCATCAGCGATCCTACTGCTGACATTTACATAGAACAAGCCAGAGCACGAAAACTAAGGGAAAAATACCCCCAGTGGGTCGAAGGACAAGAGAATAACTGATAAATAGGGGCAAAGGCCCCTATTTTTATGTCCATATTCATATCTAGAGAGTCAAAACGGTTTGTTGATGTTTCTTTGTCGTTTGAACCAAACCCAATCACCAAAGATCTCGCCACAATCAACAATGAAAGAGCAATTAATAACTCCCTAAAGAACCTCATGATGATTGCAGCCAGTGAGGTACCTTTTAATGCAGATATTGGGTCTGGTGTTGCTAGTTATTTGTTTGAAAATGTAGATGAGGTGACTGCTGAACTCCTACAACAAGAAATTCAACGTGTTATTGTATTCAGTGAGCCTAGAGTTGAGTTAGTGTCCCCCCTAAACGCTGAAAGTATAAATGGTGGTATGAATTATGCCATTAGTGGAACACAAGGACTTGATAATAGAGCTTTTTCACCAATTAGTGAGGGACAGGGGTTTGCCAATCAATTTTCATCAGTAAGAGTAGAGAGTAGACCGGACCAAAATATGTTCTCGGTGAATATAACATACAAAATCGTTGGATATGAACAAATCTACACTTTCAACCAACTTTTAGAACCTACCAGATAGGGTTATAAATAACTGAAATAAGGGATATGGAGTTGTGGCTGGAGCTATCCAATTAACAGAAGTAGATTTTGACCAGATTAAAGAAAATCTGGTCGACTACCTCAAATCCACCAATAAATTTACAGATTTTGACTTTGATGGTTCTAACCTTCAAGTTATTCTGAATATGTTGGCGTATCAGGCACAAATTAATGCCTATTCGACTAATATGATTGCCAATGAGAGTTTTCTCTCTTCGGCGTCACTTAGGCAGAACGTAGTTTCTAATGCGGCGATGGTTGGGTATGTCCCAACCTCTGCTAGATGTGCTACTTCGTTTATTACCTTCGAATTTCAATTTGACAGAGACGAATACACCACGGGATTTCCACTTTATCTGGAATTGCAAAGAGGGGCTGGATTTTCAGTTACCAATAACAAACAACAACTGATTTTTAACTTTGCTGACACACAAACCTCGGTTGTTAGTAGTTTTGGAACCTGTACCTTCACAAATGTGAAAATTTATGAGGGAGTGTTTCTTTCTACTCAATTTGAAGTTGATGATTCTGACTATGCTCAAAAGTTTGTTTTAAGAAACCCAAATATTGACACCACAACAATTAGAGTCGAAGTTCAAGAAGACCCTAACGAGAATCTAAACACTTTATATACTAGAGCTGAAAATTTAGTCGATCTAGAAGATGATACTCGAATTTATTGGATTACTGAGACAGAAGAAGGATACTATGAACTAACTTTTGGTGATGGTCACTTTGGTAAGAAGTTACAAAATGGTGCCAGGATTTATGTAGATTATATCGTCTCTAATGGTGAGTTGGCGAATGGTATCCAGGGTTTAATTAACTTTACTTACATCGGTAAGACGACTGACTCGTATGGTAATGTATCCAACTCCAAACCAAACGTCTTTGGTGCCGAAAAGACACAAGGGGGTCAGGATATTGAGTCCGTGGCTTCTGTTAAATTTAGAGCCCCTAAGTTTTATGAAACCCAAAACAGAGCGGTAGTTGATGATGACTATGCCGCCATTATCAGACAGATTTATCCAGCAGTTGATGATATCTATGTTTATGGTGGAGAGACTAAACCCATTCCTCAGTATGGAAGGGTGTTTGTGGTCATCAAACCCAACTATAGTGATAAGTTATCAACTCTAGTCAAGAACTTCATCAAGAGGTCTCTGGACCTCTATAGAATCGCTTCTCTTGATGTTGTATTCGAAGACCCTGAGGTCTTGAATGTTGAGGCAGTCAGCACAGTGTATTATGAAGATACACAGACCCTTAAGGATGCTGCTGCAATTGTCTCAGACGTGAAAAACACTCTTACTAGGTATTCTGATTCTCCCAATGTTGAGAAGTTTGGTGGTGCTGTTAGATTCTCTAGAGTTGTTGGTTCTATCGATGACTCAGACCCATCCATCACCAGAAACCTTACTAGGTTGAGAATGAGGAGAGATATTCAAATTGTACCCAATACTTCAGCATCTTATGAGATTTGTTATGAGAATGCGTTTCCAAAAGACCCTCTGAGTTCAGTTGTATATTCTACTGGATTTAATTTGGTCATAAATGGAACCCTCGACCCCAAAATGTATTTCACAAGAGACATTAACAACATCTCTAATGTAGATGTGGGTAGGATGATTCTTTTCTACTTGAATGAATTCAATGAGGAAGTAGTAGTCGATAAAGACTTCGGAAGTGTAGATTATGATAAAGGTGAAGTTCTGATTGGGTATCAAAAACCAATCAAGATATACGACACTCAACTAGATGATTACATTATTGAAATAAGAGCATTTCCACGAGAGGTTGATGTTGTTGCTAAACAATTCATCTATCTCAATTTCGATGTCGCCAAGTCCATCATTAACGCCGTAGAGGAAACCGGTAACTGATATGCACAGTAAAGAATTCATCTTGGGTGGATACCCAGAAGCTGTCGTATCAGCCTCAAATCAAGTAAGTTCCACACTTCCATCTTATATTGTCCAGAATTATGAGAAGTTTGTTGATTTTATGTCGGAGGGCATCGCCGGTCAAGAGAGAAGAGGTTTCGGGCAAGACATTCTCCAAAACCTTAATAGGTATAGGGATTTTGGAACATATAATAAAGAACTCAGACAATACGATTACCTCAAAGAAGACCTAGGTTTTGGTGGTCTTACTGGTGCCGAAGGTATTGAAGTCCTGGGTACCACTAACGACTATTCAGTAATTACCAATCAACAGGATGAAATCGCTCTTGGTGATACTTCCGTTGATATGTTTCTTACTAATGCCGATGGTTTTCCCCTAGAGAATGGTGTTCTGTTGGTTGGAGATGAAGTTATTCTTTATCAAAGACGAGAAGGTAATAGATTTATTGGATTGTTGAGAGGAGCTGGTGCTACTGTCCTTCTTCCTTCTTTCACCATTGATGGTCAATATTATAGTAATACCGAAATACAATCCCATATTGGTGGAACCAAAGTATTCAACCTGTCCATCCTTTTCTTGGTATCCATGCTGGATATCATTCATGAATCGTTTGTTCCCAGTATTTCCACACAAAGAGTACACCCAGACATTAAGAGGTCTCCACTTCTTAGGAACATTAAAGATTTCTATCAATCAAAGGGCACTAAGTTAGGAATCAAATCATTCTTCAAGATGCTCTTTGCTGAAGATGACATCCAGGTGATGTATCCTGGTGATCAGATGATTAAACCATCTTCTTCCACTTGGGTTCAGAATAAGTTTCTAAGGGTAGTCCCCATCCCACAAACACTATGTGACCCCAATGTAAAATATGGAGTTCCTAGTAAAATCATAGGAAATAAGATTGTTTATAAGTCTTACCTCGATAAGATAGAGAAGAATATCTATGCTACAGCCATAACTGATTATGTTTCCAGTTACATGTATGGGGACACTATTCAGTATGAATTTTCTCTGGTATCCGATAGTACGGAAGGTGAGTTTCTTGCTAATCCCAATACTACACTCACAAGACCTTTAAATTCATCTTCTAGTGCCATTGACAGTAGAAGAGATGTTACCACAATCACTGTAGAATCTACTCTTGGTTTTCCAGACAAAGGATTGGTCTTTATTGAGAATGAGGGTATCTTTTATGAAAGTAAATCCTTTAATCAATTCTTTGGATGTATCCGTGGTTATAGGGGAGTGGAGACAAAACACCCTGCCGGTGTGGAGGTTTATGGACCTTATTTTATCGAGTCCTCTTATGTTGAGAATGATGAAACCTATATCACTCGTTCTTGGCCTTTGGGTCTTGTTAGTGATGTAAGAATAGATGATGGTGGTATTCTTCATTCGATTCAAGATGAAGTTACCTTAAATGGACCTGGTCGTATTGATTATAGAGAACCTATACTTGAGTCCTTCGAAGATAACGAAAATCATAATGATGAACTCGCTAGAACAACAAATGCTGAGCCACTCCTCCCATATATTGGTAATTATACTTGGGGTGTTAATGGGGTATATTTCGATCACGAATATGTCTTCATTTCTTCCAGTAACCTACCAGAGTATCCAGTAGGTCTCTTTAGTAGTAATGACACAACGGGAGAGTTTCTTCAGGGTGAATTTGACATTCATGTCATCCCAAGGAGAGAATCAATTCAACCTAATGACGAAATTAAATACAAGGGAACTGGTGGTATTGGTGTTTTTGTAGATGGTGTTCCTGCTTACAGTAATGTCTCTCTAGATAAGTTGGTTCAGGGTAAGGTCATCGATTTCCCCATTTACGATCAAGGTGAGAAGTATGTAACCCCAACCATTCTTATCAATGATGTAGAGGGTCTGGCTGAAGCCACAGTAGA
>Ga0181397_1000911_pt1 | contig 10915 bp, 10 predicted proteins | sample 20SPOviralmetaG_FD_130126 | JGI IMG/M metagenome (GOLD analysis project Ga0181397, IMG submission 130126) | Marine viral communities from the oligotrophic San Pedro Time Series (SPOT) site, San Pedro Channel, CA, USA - 20 SPOT_SRF_2011-02-23 | ecosystem: Environmental > Aquatic > Marine > Strait...
CAACAGATAATCCTGTTAAATTAGCTTATGCTGATTTGAAAACTAATAGCCAGCTATCAAATGTTAAAGATGCATAAGGAATAAAGTACCATGGAAATGGAACCCCAAACCGAACGAGAACATATTATTTCAATACAAGGACATATAACTGGCGTGAAAAGAGATATTAATAATTTAAAGGATGATGTATCGCATCTGCATAGAGACGTAGAAAAATTGGGTGGCAAGATAGATAAGATCTATTGGGTTGTACTAACTACAGTGGGGGCTGTAGCATTAATGGCATTAGAAACACTTATAGGAATGGTAGGAAAATAAATATGGTAACAACGACAACAACAACAGGAAGCACTGTGCCTGAAGCATCTAAAAATATTCAAAGAGTAGTTGGAGGTCAAGTACAAAATCCACAATTATCTTCTGGGGCTACGGCTGGCGTACAATTACAAAATGTAGGTACTGGGGAAGAATTAAATACTGCAGGACTTACTGCAGCTGCTCCACAAACAGTATCACAAAATGCTCAAATGCAAGCGACTGCAAATACACCTACTAATACATCAACTGGTGTAGCAACTACTACGCCTAGTACAGCAGCTCAAGTTACTGCAGATACTTCAGGTACTTCAGCAACAGTTACTCCAGCACAAATGGCAAACCTTACTCAGCCAGCGATAGGTGCATCTGGAAGTATTACTAGTCAGGCTACAGTACAAGGACAGTTAGAAAATATTACACAAGACATTGAATCAGCTTTAGCTGCAGGTACACCATTACCTGCATTTGCTAGAGGTGCATCTAAAATGGCTATGGCAGCTATGGCACAAAGAGGATTATCTGCTAGTACTATAGCAGCAGATGCAGTAGCAGAAGGTGTACTTAGAGCATCTACACAGATAGCAGCCGCAGATGCAGCTACTTATAAGGATATGATATTCCAAAATTTAAGTAATAGACAACAGGCAGTAATAACAAATGCACAAAATTACTTTCAAATGGACATGTCAAATCTTACCAATAGACAACAAGCATCTATGGCTAATGCTCAAATGAAACAACAAAAGTTATTATCAGATCAATCTGCCACTAATGCTGCTCGTAATTTTAATGCACAAAGTCAAAATCAAGTAGATCAATTTTTTGCAAATATGAATACTAATATTTTAGAAAACAATGCAAAAAGATCTGATGCTATGAAATCTTTTAATTCATCAGAACAAAATAAAATTAATGCTCTTAATGCTAAAAATTCTATTGCTGTAAGTGAAGCTAATGCTGCTAGAAAAGCAACACTAGATCAGTTTAACGCTACCATAAAAGACTCAAGAGATAAGTTTAATGTGGAGAATCAAAGAGTAATAGATCAAAGTAATGTAGAATGGAGACGTTCTATTAATACTGCTAACACTGCAGCTGTAAATGCAGCCAATGAAACTAATGCAGCAAGAGCCTTTGAGTTAAGTAATTATGCTACTAATGCAATGTGGCAACAGTGGAGAGATGAAGCACACTGGGCCAATACAAATTCAGAGAATGCAAAAAACAGATCACACAATATGGCAGTAGCTGCTATGGAAAGATCTACAGAATTTGATATTTTAGATACAGATAAAAGAAATAAATTGTTAGAAGCTATAGGAAAATTTGGCTTAGAACTTTGGAATAATATATAGGAGATACAATATGGATTGGGCAACAATATGGGAAGGTGCAAAAGCTGTAGGTAAAAAATATCTTACTGAGGAAGTTAAAGATGCAGCTTATAAAGCAGGAGGAGATATACTAAAAGGTTATTTTGGTGATGATGCAAAAGGTATGGACCTTGCAGGATATAAAAACATACAACTATCTGGAAAATACAGTCTAGGTGTTGACGTACCAAAGACCCCTACTAGAATTGCTGCTGCTGGTGAAGGTGATAATAGAGCATTAATATACTCTGCAAGATGGACTGCCATACTAAATAATGCAAGAAGAACTGCAAGGGCATCTTTAGCAAAAGCAACGGTAGCAAGCCCACAAACATCTAGAATAGCTAAGAAAGAGAAAGTTGTATAATGGCAAATGAAAATATACCAGAACAAGAATATGATGATTTTAATACTCCTACTCCCGGTGAGTCTTTAACTGCAGAAGCTAAAGCGTGGCCATGGGACAATCCGCCATTGTATCCTAGCTTTGAAGAAGCAATAGATAAAACAATGCAAAAAATATTTGAACCTAGAAATGCAAATAAGATTGCTACTATGTTAGATGCAGGCATATCGGTAGAAGCACTAGCAAGAATGACAGTGTTTTCAGGATTTTCAGAAGGTAAGTTTACGCCAGATGTAGGTATGCTAATGGCAAAAAATGTGTACCAAGCAATGCTTGTTATTGGAGAGCAAGCAGGAGTAAAAAATATGAAACTTGATTCTTCAGAAAAAGATTCAGACGATTTAGAATTTAAAAATGAAATGCAACGTTTATCTTTTGTTAATAAACTATCAGAAAAAACGGTAGATGATTTTGAATCATTACAGGCAACTAAAGAAGAAGCACCAAAATCAGGACTGATGGCTAAACCAATGCCTTCAGAAGAAGAGGGAGAAATATAATATGTCTATAGCAGAAGGATTAATGTCAGCACTTACAGGAGCATTTGAAGGTTCAGCTACTAGTATGAAAGGTGATAGACTAGAAGGCGATCAACAAATTAGAGATGCAGAGAATGAAACAGATTACGTTAAAAAAGTAGGTATAGAGACTAATCTTGAAGAGTTAAAAGCACTTAGAGCTTTTGAAGGTACACAACTTCTTAGTATGGAAAAAAACTTTAATCAGGCTCTTCGTGAGTATGGTCCAGAACAACTAGAAGAACTTAATACACTAGCCCTATCTAGACCTGAATTATTTCAAGGAGAAAAAAATTGGACACCACAAGTAATTGATAAGTTTTTAATGTCAAAGACTGCTCCAGATATAAGACCTTCAGGAGAAATATTTGTTCCTACAGAAGGTGGCACATCTCAAAGACTTTTAGGACCTGATGAAGGTGGCAATCTATACAATGAATATTTAGCACAAAATAAAGGTATGACAGGTGGTGATATTTTTAAAAGCCAATATAATGAAATGACTGCAAATGTAGGTCAAATGTTACAGCAAACATTAGGAGCAAATACTGCTAATATATTTGCAGGAGACTATTTAAAACCTGGAAGTAAAGGTGAAGAAAGATTTCAAACAAGAGCATATAAAGAGCAAAGAGAAGCTACAGATACGGTTACTGCCCCTGAATTTCAACAAGATTTAAGTGCTATACTTACACAAAAACTATTCACAAAACCTGATAGTATTACTTCAGGAGAAATGGTAAGAGCAACCAATTGGACTTCACTTCAAGATTTTAATACAGTTAAAAATAGATACCTTCAAGAATACAAAGGTAATAACTTAATGGCACAGAATGCAACATTATCTTTTATGCTACAGGCAGGTGAGGCTATGGATATTAGAGGCATGGACAGGCAGTCATTAGTTAGATCAGGAGTAATACCTTCAGGCACTATAGCACATGTATTAACTACAGATCCTGCTGGAGACATTGCAGTAAAAAGATTTGCAGAAGCTAAAAGAAACCCAGATAATGCAGCAGTAGTTCAGGCCTATCAAGATCTACAAAATGGTACTTCTTCACCAGAAAATCCACAAGCAATTATAGAGGAATATAATAATTTTACTGGTCAAATCTATAATAATGCTAGACTAGAAGTAAATAGAACTAATTACTATACAGTAGCAGGAGAATTTGTTAATGCATATACTTCAGAGACTTATCCATCTCACCTTAAATACACTCACACAGATATAGATACAGGGGAAACAACTCCTGCATTATTTTACCCTATTGCTTCAGATGGTTTTGTTAAGTTATTAGATCAAGATAATCCAGATCCAGAAAATCCAATAGACATATTTCCTGTTCAGTATATGATACCTGAAGCAGCTGGCGGAAATCCAGATAGAAAACAAAATATATATTATAATACAGCATTTGGTTATGATGCAGAAACTGGTAGAAACAGAAGACTTGATATGGTATTTGCAGAAATAAGAGCTAATGATCCATTTGATATGGGATTACAAATTACTAGTAGAGGTGCAGAATTTTTAGAAGAATTTAAACAAGAAAAAGAAGAGCAAGAGGTAGAAGAGGATTCTAAATTACCAGATACAATAACAGAAGAAAACTATATAAGTTTTGCTCCACCTGAAAACTATAGATCTAGAAAATCTATAGCAGGAGAATATAGACCTACTACAGAATATCTAGAATGGGCTACTAAAAACTTAGATGTTTGGGAGAAATTTTTAGAAAACTTAACTGCCCCAATAGCTTCTGATTATCCTCCAGCAAAACCTAATACTTATATTAATCCAGAGTATGCTAAAGCTCAAGGCAAATATAGAGTAAAATTACAATATCAAAAACAACTTGAAGAACTTAAAGCATTAGCAGGTATGAAACCTTATCCAGGAACATAAAATGGTAGCATCAATAAATAGCTTCTCTCTTCCAGAAAAAGAAGAAGATAAGAAATTTAAAATAGGCACATCTTATAATTCTTTTTCTTTACCAGATGAAGACATATTATATGATGACAGATTAAATTTTAATTTAGATACACCCACACAAATACAATCTAAGTTAGGTTTAGACTATGTCCCACATACAGAAGAGTATGATCAAAGTGGTATAGAGGCAGGTAAAGCATTAAGATATGGATGGAATCAAGGTTGGTCTGGAGCTCTATACACAACATCAGGAATTCCTGGATGGGTAGATAGAATGAATGATGCTACAATTAATTTTTTTGGTGGTGAGGGTGAAGCAGAAAAATGGACTTATGATTATTTATATGGTGATGATTTTGTTAGAGACAATGGCATATTAGGCGAAAAAGACTTTCAGTCTGCAAACAGTAAAGTAAAAGAGAAAGCATTATTTAAAGAGTCTTTAGATAATAATGTATTAAAGAAAGCAACCTATCACACACTTGCAGCAATTGATGGTTTAGAAGATTGGCTTAAAGATAAATCTGTAGGCATGAGACCAGAAGAACAAGAATGGTACACAGGTTTTAAACCAGTAGGTATTGTAGAAAAAACAATTAGTGGATTTGGATCTGCTCCTGGGGCTATGGCTACTCTTGCTCCTGCAACATATTTACTAGGTCCTATGGGAGGCTTTGCTCTTGTTAGTTTTTTAGACCAATATGAAAATGAATCTGCAGCTAGCATTGCTTGGAATACAGCATTAGGTGCCATTGAAGGTAAAGCCTTTGGTGCAGTTATGGGTTCTCCTCTATCTTGGAAAGGCAAAGCATCTGGATTAGCAGCAATTGGTGCTGGTAGTGCTGCAGTACATGGCGGTAGTTATGATGATGTTATCTCTGGTGCTATTGTTATGGGAGCATTTGGTGTTCCTTTTGTAAGTGGCACTGCAAAAAAATTAGGAATTATAAAAGATAAAGTTGAAGTTGATCCAGCTAAAGAAGCTGAGATGAACTTACTGGTTAAAAAGGGCAAGGACGAAGTAGGTGAAACTATACATAGAACCAATGCTCATAGGGAACCTATAATTAATTTTATTGAAAACAAATCTGAAAGCGGATTTACCAGAGAAACTAAACGAGATGTTATTGAATTAGATCCTAGAACAGGAGAAGCAAGAGTATCTGGTAAGTATGATCTAGGAGAGTATGGAAATATAGAAAGCCTAAGACCTACTAAAGAAACTCAAAAACAAATACAACGTGGTGATGAAAAGATTACCTTTAAAAAATTAAAAGAAGAAAGTAAATTAGAAAATAAAGATCCAACTCAAGAGTTTCAAATAGAAAGAATACAAGAAAAAGATAACGCTACTATTGCTAAAAAAGTAGAGGCAACTAGAAAATCTTCAGAGACATTATATGAAGAGATAAGCATACCTAGAGATTTAATATTTAAAGATGGTGCTCTAGTAGATGTTTATGTAAAGTTAGATAGGAATGGTAGAGTGTTAGGACTTGCAGATCCTGGTGTAAGAACCCCAAGAACTGTAGAAACTATATCTGGAAAAACTGCAAGAGAAACTAATCAAAGTTTTGCAGAACGTTTTAATCTTAGTCAAGGAAAAGATGGTGCTATTATAGCAAAACTATCAGATCTAATAAAAATTAAAAAAGAAAAAGGTATTAGAATTAAAGCCACAAAAGGTTGGTTAAATAAAGCTATCAAAGATACTATGACTTTAAAGACAAAGTTAGAATCTGGCTTTGAAGGTAGAGTTAAAGACTATAATAAATCTTTAGACATGACTTTAGATACTGCTAATGTAGCATACAATACTTTGTTAAAAATAGATGCTTTTAAAAATATAGGACTGTCTAAAGAAAAAGATGCCAATGAAGTTTTGAATCTTATATACGAAACTGATATAGGTGGTAAGATAAATAGAGACGCAACTAAAAAGAAAAATGAACGTGGTGAAGTTGAGACAGATATAAATGCAACACAGGCAACGGGTTTACTTAAAGCACTTACACAAGGACTAGGATTTTTAGAAAGATATGCCATTACTCCTAAATTTATAGGTGGGCCTACTAGTAGTAGAATTTTAAAAGCATACATAACTGCAGTTGAAAAAATGAGAATGGAAATTGAACAACTAGTAGATACAATAGATTATAAAAAAAGAGTTGTCAGTGATAAAAAATCTATAGAAGATACTAAATATATTCTAGAAGAAGGCACAACTAAAAATGGAGTTAAGACTTGGCTTGCTACCGCCTTATCAGAACCTAAAGTTCAAAGGGGATTAGATGGTGCCCTTACTCAAATAGAAGCATTAGTGCAACGTGGTGGTAAAGAAGGAATTGCCAGTGCTATAAAAATTATGGAAGCACGAATTAAACGTGATGATGTAATGTATCAAGAGGCTATTGATAAAGTAACAGGCAAAAGAACTAACGAAAAAGTAGAAAAAGAATATTTAGAAAAAAATCCAGATGGCACATTTAAATATGAGATGGGCTATGAAAGAATGCAGAAAGAGTTTAAACTAACTGAAGCAGAGATAGATGTTATTAAACTTATGGATGCAGGATTAAAAATAAAATTAGAATTATATAATTCATATGCAAAAAAGTATGTAGACCAAGGACAAAAGGTTATAGATGCTAGGCCTAATTATGATGTACGTTCATGGTTTGGTAAAGAGCGTGCGTTTATTAAGACTAAAGAAAAAGTTGTACTTGAAAATGGAATTGAATTAGACGCAGGTAAAACTGTTGCTGTAGTTCCAGGACACAGTCGCACTGAGTTAAAGGAGTTTATGGATAACTTCTTAAAAGACAATCCAGAATTTGCTGATGCAAAAAAGTTTGAAACTTTTTATGTAACTAAAGAAGCAATTGGAGAGAGATCTGGAGTAGGATTAATAGATGCATTTGAAACATCACATCAATTCTTTGAGATACTTCCAACAGATGTTATAGCTAAGATAAGAACAGCAGAAGCTAAGTATAGAAAAAAACAAGCACTGTTTAAAGCACCCCTACAAAGGGAAGGTGTAAGAGGTTTTGCTGGAGAACAACAAGGACTTACAGGATTACAGTATTACTTAAAAGCACACAGAGATTATGGCGTAGGTGCAGTTAGAGCTGCTAAAAGCATGGAGTTTAAAAGTAACTGGGAGCAACATCTATACGGAAAAACTGGACAGTTATTTAGAAAAGATTTCCCTAACCAGGTTAAAATTGCAGAGATGTATATTAACAATGCTTTGGGCAGAAATCCAGCAGAAGTTACAAAGGTATTAGATAAAGGTGTAGAAATTGTTAGTGCACACTTTAGAGATGTAACAGCTAGAATACCTTACTTGATAAGGTAGTACCTGATGTGTTAGCAAAAGCAAACACGTTTGCTCTATATAAAAATCTATTATTATGGACTGTTAGATTTATGAAGGCACAAGTAGTTCAGCCTTGGCAGGTTATAGTTCCAAAATTAGAACAATTAAAAAAAGATTATGGAATTGAAGGTAGTACAGCATATGCTTTAGCTAAGAGTAGTTATGAAATACATGCACGATCAGACAAAATGTTTTTAGATGCATTAAATATAGCAGTAGAAAAGAAAGCTATTGATCAGTTATTCTTAAGAGAGTTTGTTGAAACAGAAGGCGGCATGCTTAAGAGTAAAGGTCAAAGAAGTGCTTCTCGTATATTAGATGCAAGCACTGGTAAAACTATGAGTGGAGCACTAGAGCGATACAGTAGAATGCAAGCCTTTGCACAAATGTATTACTTCTTAGAGAGTGCAAAAAGAGATCAAGTAGTTGGCAGAAAAGAAATGATTAACGAAGCTATTGAGTTAACTAATAACTTAATGGTTCAGTATGATTTTAGAAATCGTGCACTTATGTATGGTAATCAGGGACTAGGAAAAATAGGACCAGTTGTTGGTTTGTTTAAAACATTTCAACATAACTACTTTGGTAAAACATTAGAATATTTTAGAACTTGGGCACGAAGCGGATTTAGTAAAAAAGATTTCTTTAAAGATGTAGAACCTTTATTGTTTCATTTTCAAGCACAGGTATTAACTGCTGGTATGTTTGGTATCATGGCAATAGAACAGGCAGACTGGATGGTAGATACATTAAATGGATTTTTTACAGGTGTAGGAAAAGACGCACCATTTTTAACTCCATCAGAATTGATATTAAGATCTGAGTTGCCAATGTCTGTTAAGTTTGGGCTACCATCATATAGTGCAGGCGGAGACTTATCTTCAACATTAGCCGCTCCTGGATTAGGACTGTCTAATATATTAAGTAGTCCCTCACTTTCTTTTTTCTTTGGCCTAGAAGAAAATAATCATGCAGGTGTTGTAGGAGAGGGAGTACATTTAACTGCTAAAAAAATAGCAGGAACTTTAACTGATGCTGATGTTTATAAGTATTTAAAAATTGTATCTCCAGCAGTATTACAAGGAGAGATAGATAGAAGATGGGGCATAACTGGAGAAGGTAGAGCAGGAGTTCCATTAACAGAAATATTTGGACTTACAGATCCTACTAAACCTTTAATGCATGATGTATTAAATAGTGTATATTATAAAAAAGAAAAAGGTAAGTATGTTATAAAAGATCCATATAAAGGTATGCGTGGTAAAATTAAAAGAGACGCTAATGATTTTATAATGACATACTTAGGTGGTAAGAGTTTTGAAGAGAGCCTAGTATTAAAAACAATGTGGGCCTCTACTAAAATGAGTAGAAAACTTTCAAGTAAACAAGAGTCATATCTAGTTGGTGCTGCTCATGAAATGCAAAACGGACGTTACGATACAGCTATGTTCTACATAGAAGGACTTATGGGCATAGGCTATACCTACGATGAAGCTATGAAGAAGGTATTAAATAGAATAAAAACTATGAACAATACTGTCATAGATAGAATAAGAGGATTGGATTCAGGTGCAAGAACTTTCCAAGACACCTTTATACAAGATGTATTAAGAAATAATCAAATAGATGATTCCTATTTCCCGGGATCAGCATATGGAAGATTTGAAGGAGAATAAATAAAATTATGGGTATACCATTTGAAATGATTACAATGCTAGGATCTACCGTACTCGGTGGTGTTATGAGCATATGGTCACAAAAAATAAAAGCTAAAGAGTCAGAACAAAAACTCTTAATAGAAAGAAATGCAGTTCAACAAGAAGGCTTTAAGGCAGCAAGAGAGTATGAGAACACAGGGTTTCAATGGACAAGACGTATCATTGCTTTAACTGCTATCTTTTCTATAGTAGTTTTACCTAAAATTATTCCAGTGTTTGCACCAGAGGTGCAAATAATAGTAGGATACCTTGAGTTTAAACCTGGATTCTTATTCTTAGAAGGTAAAGAAGTAATGAAGTGGGTGCCAATGGCAACTAGAGGAATAGTAATTACACCATTAGATACTAACTTAGTGGCAGCAATTACAGGGTTATACTTTGGTGGAAGCCTAGTTAAAAAATGATGTTCTTTGTTATAACCATCATGTTAACATTTACTGGTGGAGAACAATACAGTAGAGAATACAAACTTAAAACATTTAATGATACTTGGGCATGTTGGGAATTTATCACTGCTAATAAAGTTGAGTTGTTAAGCCCACATCTTATTGAGTATGGTGATGACATGACAAGTTTTGAATTTTATTGTGAGTCAAGATATGGTGAAGAAGTATGAAGTTATCAGACTCAACACAGATATCATTACCTGCCCGTAATCTTTTAGCTATACTTGCAGCTGTTGCAATAGGCACTATGAGTTATTTTACTCTTGTTGAGAGACTTAACTCTATAGAGACTACCTTGCAATTGATGGAGAAAGATTTAGACGCTGCTAATACTTTTATTGACGGGGTCCCCAAAGGCGACATGGTCAGTCCACAAGTACAGGAATTATACATGTTGGTGGAATACCTAGCTGAAGCTACAGAAAAACTTAAAGAACAAATGGAATCGGAAGTACCACTTATATTAAAAAACGAAATGATTATACAATTTCATGAAGATCGTATTATAGATTTGGAAGAACGTAAGAATGGGAATCATTGAAACAGTTATTATACTTAGCTTGTATGTATATGATGGTGGCAATAAAAATATAGAGGGCTGGTATCACCAAGATAATTTAAGTACATGCCTAGCAGCTAAGCGTTTAGCAGAAAGAAATTCAGGTAATCAAGTACAGTACACTTGTACACTAGAGCAATGTGAAATGATAACAGATAAAACTGGTGTTAAGCATTGTGATAAAATAAAATAGGAGAAGGAGTATGATTAGAAGTATAGCTATAGCTGTAGTAATTACAGTGTGTATGTTGTG
>Ga0181397_1000912_pt1 | contig 10907 bp, 11 predicted proteins | sample 20SPOviralmetaG_FD_130126 | JGI IMG/M metagenome (GOLD analysis project Ga0181397, IMG submission 130126) | Marine viral communities from the oligotrophic San Pedro Time Series (SPOT) site, San Pedro Channel, CA, USA - 20 SPOT_SRF_2011-02-23 | ecosystem: Environmental > Aquatic > Marine > Strait...
AAAAGCATCTGCTTTCTGAACAGTTTTAGCAGACTTAGCAGTAGACTCAAAATCTGATAGTGCTTTACCTGCATCATCAGCCTTTACTTGAGCATCAGCAACTTTCTGTTCGCTAGTCGGTCCAGTATCTGCGCTAGAAATCTTGGCTGTCGGTGTAATACCACTAGACTTATCTTTCTTTTCATCGATGAGTTTGTTCATATCTTCTGGGTCTACTTCAGGTCCGCCCATAAGCGCATCAGTTACCTTTTCTGCTAACCACTCGCCAGCAAATGCGCCACCAACACCACCTATAAATCCACCAATAAAACCACCAGGCACAGCACCAACACCTGCGGCACCTAAACCAAGTGTAGCGCCTATAGAACTACCTGCAAGCAGTCCTAGTGAGCCGCCACTAATAGAACCAAGTGCGCCAGCTATCTCTTTTCTGACAACACTATCGGGTGCATCATTGTAAATAGCTAATGCTGGCTCTATAAGTGCAGGTATAACAGCGGCGGCTGGTCCTGCAAACCTAAAGAACTTAGCGAATTTTGCAAATCTTTCTGGTTTGGAAGCCTTTATTGCGTCACCCACTGCATCAACAGTCGAATTGCTATTAATTGCTTGTACAGATGTACCTGTAGGGCCCAAGTTTATACCGCTTGGCATTCCCTGTGTTGCGGCGATGCCGCCCGTAGTAACAACTTTGCTTGCATTACTCAATAATTTCGACATACCACCCTTTGTAGCATTAGGCTTCACGACATTCTTATTCACCATTTTATCGAGGTCTGGTGCTTTGGTTACTTTAGCACCAGTCAATTTATTTTTAACAAATCCATATGATTTCTTCAGCGCACCACCCAAAAGACTAAATGCTCTACCTACGCCAGTAAACGCCAAGATGCCAGCAATACCGGCGGCGACCCCTGCAACCAATTCCGTTTTCATACCAAGAATTTTGCCGTCTTTGTCCATATCTAGACCCTTGACAGCATCATAAGTCAACGAAATAACAGCACCACTCAAGAAACCTCTTAATAGACCAGGACCCATACCTGTGAAGAATTTTACTGCACCAGCTATCAATGCAGTAAAAAACCCGGAGCCAAAGCCATCACCAACTACATCACCCGCCTTCTCTGATGTGTCATCAGAAAACCCAAGTCTTCTAAATCCATCTTTAGCGGCTGCCCCCACAAAACCAGACACGAGTAGACCACCAATAATACCTGTGGTAAGAGTTTTTCCTATTTTTTTAAGTAAAGAATCGTCTTCTGAACCAATCAGCTTATCTCTTGCGCTTCTGCCCGCACCGCCAGCCTTTTCTTTGATTTTATCAAGTAATGATTTATCGTCTTCTTCGGGTGGTGGTGGTGGCGGATCTTCGCTAACGCTTTCTAGTCTATCTGCTCTTAGACGATCTTCACGATCTTCTGCGGCGATATAATTGGAGTCTCTTTGAATTTCTAACTGCTGAGATAAAGTATCGGATATCTTGCCCAAAAAGTCAGTCTGCACATACATGGACTTTTCTATAGCCGAAAGAATGGTCTTGGATGAATCACCAAAGCTAAACAGACCTCTAAGACCTGTTTTTTCTTCTTTATTTGCGACTTGTTCTTTTCTTGCCTCTACACCTTCTCTTAGTGCATCAGCAACTGCCATTGACGATATCGTATCTTCAGCCATTTGTTTTTACTTTCCAAACCATTGATCGATTAAATTCTTTCCATAGTACAATATGCCCAACCAAACTGTGAACAGTATACCATCGAAATATGATAGGTTATTCCATGCTTCTAGTGGTGCTTCCATAATCTACTCCTACTTCTTCTTGCCGAAGTTCTGTGTACCAAAGAATGCGGCTACGATACCGGCAACAGCGACAAAGTATGTCGGTGCCATATCGCCCAGTGTTTTTTGTGCTTGATCTAGACCTACAAGAGATGCTAGAACAACAGCAAATGGATATAGTAACAAACCACCAAGAGCAAACCATGTCATGTTACGCTGTGCATCACGCATAGCATCTGCATCTTCTAATTCTTTGCGTCTAAACTCAAGATATAACTGCTCTTCTTGCTTAGATACTTGCCCATCACCATTTGTATCAGCAGGGTGAAACACTTCTGCTTTTGTTTCTTCACTCATTTTATACTCCATTATTGATTTGCTTTTTGCTCTTCTATATAATCTAACAACATATCCACATATAAATCTCGCTCATATGGTATTAGATTTTCTAAATCTGTAATACTATATTTATGATGTTGAGCCATGGCGAACATCGTCTTATAATATGTCCCCAAGCTAATATGGCTCAACGCTAGATAAAAAAAGTTTCTGTACCCTCCAGAACTATTTTCTTCTCGTCACCATTAGCATTGGTATATTTCTTTTCCACTCTCATGACAGGCATTGTTTCGAAAAAGTTCTTAATTTCCTCTACTGCTTTAGTAGGAAAAGAATCAACAAATTCTACAACCTCTTCTTTCGTGAAGTCGTCAAGGTCATAAACAACATCACCATCAACAACAGAATCTATACAATGTATCATAATATCAAGAGTGTTGGTTGTTTCGTCTTGATCTGGGTTTAAAAGATCGGTTACTTGATTTATTGTGGGGTAACGCATCACAACATAAGTATTTTCTTTAATTTCAATTTGATTATTATGACCCTTAGGCTTTACTATTTTGATCTCATCGACATCTAGCGATATATCTACTTGCTTTTCAGTCTCTGGGTCTGTAATTTTAAATTCAATTACATTATTAACAGATTTGCCTCTGATCTGCATCAACAGATACTCTACATCAAACATAGGCAATTGTTCAGGGTCTATATCAGAACAACAATTTCCGATAATCTGTTTCATTGCTATTATTACTTGCTCAATATCATTTGACTCTTGAGCAATCAAAAGAATCTTTTCTTCTTTTACAGTAAACGGTCTGTATTTAATCTTCTTTCTTCCAGTCGAGACGAGTTTCGTCTCAAACATTGGAAGATCAATCTTGGGTAATCCCATTTCACTTCTCCTATATTATAAAATAATAAATTTAAAAATCTGTAAACGGCGCAAATATTTTCCTAGCCAATCTACCAACAATACCTGCGTCAATAAGATCATCTACAGTTGCTTCTCTGACATCATCAGTAATTTCTCGAACTGCTTCATTGACAGTATCGTTCTCTGTTACTCTATCGCCCAGTCTGGCTGGGGTTGAGGGTCTAGAACCACTAAGTTTCATTACATCGTAAGTAAAGCCCACTGCTAATGTTAATACTTCATCATTGTTTGCCCAAGCAACTTCCACATTACCAACATTTACTGGGTATGCCTCACCAAACTCATATGTATACACTATATTACCCGCTTTATCAAAAACATCACAGAAAACTGTAGTCGCATAGTCTTGCTTGTAAGACATTTCGAACGGCAACTGACCGTTCATATTACCATAGCTACCGCCACCTTTATCGTAATTGATTATCGTCTGCGACCATCTATGAAAATATTTGACTAATCTCATGCCCTCGTCAACATTAAACACTACGGGTAGAATAGGAAAGTTCATTGTCTGGGGTCTTCTAGAAATTGCACCAAATCCCTGATGTTGAACTTCTGCTGTGGTTATGTCTAATTCTGGTAGAGTGACAGACCTACAATAAAATTCCAACTGCCTTCCAACGATATTGCCATACAGACCTAGAACTTCGTTATAAATTCCTTGTGGCGGAACTATTCTAAGTCTAAATTGGTTACCCTTTTGCAAACCATGCTGATTGATTGTTGCATTAAATTCTGATATGTTGAACGCCATATTTCTACCTAATTAATTTTTCTTCTTGATTCTGAGAACACAGTTGCTTTTGACGCCCCAACAAATCTTTCTGTTGGTAAGAACAATGCGATGTCCCACTCTGATGGATACACATACATAAATTTACTCTGAACTTGTGAAGTCAAATATCTCTTCACGCAGGGTCTAAACTCTTTAAACTTAGCCGCTTTATCTAATATTTTATAACTAATCTTCAATCTTGTTGTCTCGTCATATCTACTATTATTTGCTGTATCATACAACGCATCCATTAGTCTAGCACGAAGTTGTAGCGGAATATAGTGCATATTCAAACCATAAAAGCCACCCTTGACTCGTCTATATGGAAAGATTAGTGGCATTCTATCATAGTATGGTAACTTTGATTTAGTTTTTGCATCATAAAGATACATATACATTCCACCAATTAGTGGTCTAGCCATCATACGATCTTTGCTCTTACCACCAAAGAAGTCGTTCTCTTTTACTCTCTTATATGTTGCCGCTGTATCACGATACCAATCACGAGCCTCAGAAGTACGAGCAGGTATCTGCCCAGACCGAACGCCCTTGTTTAGAATATCGTCAAATACTTGAGCCATTAGAGTATTACTACGCCTTCTTCGATTAATCTTTGTCTATTGAGCATATGGGCTTCTTGAATCTCTTCTTTTGAACCACCATAGTAGTCAACAGCATGACCTTCTTCAATCATAACCTTAGTGACTGGTCTCCATGAGTCAGTCTTAGCATCATACACATCAAAGTCACCAAGAATACGACCAAACTTACCTTTCATGTCTTCGCCATTTCTTGCAATTTGTGTACGCAATACTGGTTTCTCGCCTAGTAGAGAGATTAAACGATCTTTAGCCGCTAGACCAAACTTCTTCTCTACTAAGTCTCTTGTTCTTGATTCAGGTGTGTCGATGCCCATGATACGAACTCTTTCATTTCTCATCCAGATACCAAAACCTAGATCGATGTCCACATCTACAGTATCGCCATCCACTACCTTAACTACTTTACATTTATAATCATACATTGTTAATTTCCTTATGTTTGTTATCTATTTATACGCAGTTATTTAATTCCCAATTCTCTCTCAGTAATTATTTGAAACTGCCATCCACGATCTCGACAGAACTCTTCAGCCGCATTCCATTTAGCTGAGTTAGTACCCCAAGTCTTGACTTCATTCAAATAACGCTTGGTAGGCTTATTCTTTTTAGTATTTTGCACAGTTGGTGGTTGTGTCTGAGAGTATGGTTTAACCTCAATCAATACTTTCTGTCTCTTACCTTGATATATTTTCTCAACATAAAAGTCTGGAAAATATCGATGCATCTTACCATCAATAGGCGAACGATAAGGCACGACTATTTCTTCGCTATTCCATAGTGTAACATGGGGGTGCTTATCCAAATAATTCATCAATTTTAATTCCCAACCACTACGATATATGATATTAGTTGGATCGCCTTTGTACTTTTTAGGGTTTCGAGGGCGAAATCTACCCTGATTATACTTTGCCATCTTATAGAACTCATATAAATAATTGTCATAGACTAAGTTATTATTTATATAAAGGTAGAAAAATGGCACAAAACGATGGACTTCTGCGAACTAGCCCAAAACAGCGTATAGAGCAAAGAAGAGAAAAGAGAAACGGGCCTAAGGGTATATTACAATTCCCTGCTACTCTTGGCGCACACGCTACTCTAATGCGATTTTTTGAATATAGCTATGGCGGTCCAAAGGGGTCGATAGAAACTCCACTAGCAGAAGTATTATTACCACTTCCAAAACAGATTCAAGACTCGTTTAAAATTAATGTTACTGGTGATGAACTAGGGCTTTTGGGTGCATCATCTGCTGGCATCGCCGCAAGTGGTGCAGATGTTAGTGATATCGCAGGAAATCTAAAAGACGCCGCCGCAGGTGCTGTTAAGAGTACAGGCGCAAAGCTATGGGATGCTATTACTGGTGATACTCAGGGTATTAAAGAAGGTCTAGCAAAAGCCGCAGATGCCGCAGGGTTTCTTGCCGCCGCAGGTCTTGGTAAAGTAGCACCAGACACGATTAATGGTATTGGTGCGGGTCGTGGTACAGCAGTAAATCCATTTGCGACACTTGTATTTAAAGGTGTTGATCTCAAAGTACATTCACTTGAGTGGTTATTAGCACCAGAAACAGAGGCAGAGTCTCTTGAATTAAAGAAAATTATTCGTGTACTACAGCGCATGGTGCTTCCAACAACAGAAAATCCAGTGGGTAAAGACACCAATTTGACCTCTGTTGACAAAGGTATTCTTCGTTATCCCGCAATGGTAAATGTTTATTTACAAGGCATCGATGACACATACTACTTTCGATTTAAAACATCGATGATCTCTCAATTAAATATTGACTACTCGCCTAATGGCGTTGCTCCATTAAAAGGTGGTAAGCCAAGTGCTGTTCGTATTACAATGACACTGAACGAAGCCTATATTCATACTGCTGACGACAATACATCAGCAGAATTAGAAGAGGAAGTATTTGAAGAAAGACTTCTAGGTAACACAGAAGACCTAGATAATTTTGATAATACAGACACTACAGTCATACCCACACTAGAAAATACTGGAATGGAAGCCGCATTTACTAATTTACTTGCTGAGGATGAAGTTGCAATCTTAAAAACAAATCCAGATGGCTCAACAGAAGTATCGACTATGCTAAAAGAAGACCTAATAGAACAAGGTATTACTGACGATATGATAACAGGTGGTGGTGTTCCGGGTGATGCTACTGTACAATTTTTAATTAAAGAATAGCGAATTTCAATTATGTCATATTTTAAATATTTTCCTACCACAACATATAATAATTATCCTGTCGCAGATATTACAAGACGAGTTATTTTGTCTGATATTGTAAAAAACTCTGCTCTAGATTATATGTCGTACACAGTTCAAGAAGGCGAGCGACCCGAAGATGTAGCATATTATTACTATGACGACCCAGGTCTTGCTTGGTTAGTGCTTATGGCAAATGATATTATTGACCCATACACCGAATGGCCGAAGTCAGAAGAAAATCTTGAGAAATATATCATCGCTCAGTATGAATCTAAGTCTGGTAGAAACGGAAGAGAAGTACTTGACTGGGCAAAGAACGAGACAATTGGTAATAATATTATACATTATCAGAGTAAATTAGATCCTGAGATTAAATTAAATCGTGCATCATTTATTAATCTTGGTAATAGTCATATTATTCCATTAAATACCGCTGTGATTGGCGACACTTATACCATTGACACTCTTGGTCTTGTATCAAGAGATAATTTTAATTTAATTGGTGGTACAAATGATTTAAACTATGTGGTTGGATCAAGTTTTACTATTGTAAATGATCCTAGTCAGATAGACAAAGCTAACACATCAAGGGTTGCGGGTGAAGTCACAAGCAATCCTGCCGCAGAATTTCTTGCAGTACGAGCCTATGATTATGAATTTAGACTCAATGAAAGTCGAAGAGAAATATTTTTAATTAACAAAGGTTATCTATCTCAAATACAAGAACAAATTGGCGAAATATTAAACAATGACTAATCAAGCAACTCAAGCAGGCTTCTATACACTTAAATCATTTAAGGTAAAGCCTCTCATAGAAGAGAATATTAATCGTGATAGCGAGAATAATTCCTTTCCCGATACAGTTGAACTTGCAAAGACAATACAAGACTGGAACATTTCCGAGTCAATGAACTCCCCATTTATCACTGGTTACGCAGTTATTAATGAATCTGACAATATATTAGAAGCCACGCCGCTAATTGGCGAAGAAGAAATCGAATTAACTTACACAGATTTCTACGGCGAAAGCGCCACGCACCGATTTTTCCTATACTCTATTGAAGACATCGGTCCGGCATCATCAACAAACGATAGAATGATGCAGTATACAGTAAGATTCTGTTCAATTACAAAGCTAACAGGCGACTCAAGAAAGATAAGAAAGTCATATAACAACACAAAGATATCGGATATTGTCGAAGATATCTATGAAACATTCATTAAATCTGATAATCCTAAACATAATAAGCCTATAGAGATAGAAGAAACAGATGGCGAACAAAGTTTAGTGATACCGAATCTACGAGCCGATGCCGCAATGGAGTTTTTAAGTAGAAGGGCATACAGTGAGAAGAGTAAAACATCTTTATATAGATTCTTTGAGACAAGAGAGAAGTATTATTTCTGTACGCCTGAGCATCTAGTAGAAAAATACGGCGATTTTGACGCCTTAAATGAGGAAGATAAAAACCGGGTTTATTTTATCTACAACACTGTAGAGGACAACACAGCCGGCGGTCAGAAGATTGCCCAACAGTCTGTAAATGGATTTAAATTAGGCACGAAGGTCGATACCTTTCGTGATATCAAGGCTGGCACTTATCGGCGCATCATGACCGAACTCGACCCAACGACAAGGACTCGTATCGAACGCCAGTATGATTACTCTACAGAGTTCTATGATAAAGAGTTTCCACAGAAGGTTAAGCTAACACATACGCAGACCTTTCTTGACAAGTACATGGCTTTCAATACGGCGCCAGAGGAGTATCTACTCACAGACTTTCCTCAGATAGGGCAGAGCCAAGGTCAGCAAGATATGAAGAAGCCTTATCAGCACTTCTATGAGACTTATACTTCAAAGCCTGTTGTTGACTATCACTTTGATGTGAATGCTGTTACTATTACTGTTAATGGGCGTATTAACTTATACCCTGGCATGGTGATTTATCTTGAACTATATAAGTTTAGCCAGACAGTTGCGGCGAATCGTGAGATTGATAAGCAGAGAAGTGGTAAGTATATTGTATTAGCCGTTGATAGTTCCTTTAGTGGTGATTCATATGGGCAGACATTGACGATTACGAAGGGCGGGTTGACCTAATGGATTTGGTTTGGAACGACTTTATGGGAATTATGTTAATACTATCAATAAGTTATACAATCTATTTGTATCTAGAGGATAAGTGATGAGTGGCGGATTTAATAATATGTTGCACTTTGTGGGTGTTGTGGAAGATAATCACGACAAGACAAATGCTGGGCGAGTACGAGTAAGAGCGTTTGGTATACATCCGCCTCGTATTAGTGAAGATGTAGAGGACAGTGTTCCTACAAAAGATTTGCCTTGGGCTACTGTACTAGATGGCACTTATGGTGTATCGCCAGTCATTCCTAGTGTGGGTGATTGGGTGTTTGGATTCTTTATTGATGGAAGAGAAGCACAACAGCCTATGATTATAGGAAGACTGCCAGGTATGCATATGAATATGCCAGGTGGAAGTGGTGAAGCAGGCGAAGATGGCTATTTACCGCCAGAGTCTATACACAACTATGGTAAGCCTGAACTACATCGCTATCAAGGCGGTGAAGATATGGATAAAGGGCAGACTGTAATACAAAGAGCCAGTCAAGAACTTGAGATAAAACAAGCACTGAGTGAAGAAGATGAGTCTTTTGATGAGCCACCGATTGCTATGCCCGAGAATAATATTAACAATAGAGTGTTTGCTTCTAAGAGTGGAGATAACTTTATTGTCATGGGTGATGGAGCAGAGAACGAGAGTTCTGATTACATTTTGATGTCCCACAGTTCGGGCTCCGTGTTTCAGATTGATCCGAACGGCACTATCTTTATTAAGTCATTTGCTGATCAGTATAACACAACTGATGGGGTCTTGTCAACCTATGTTACAGGTTCTTCTCATACAAATATACAAGAAGACTATACATTAATGGTAGAAGGTGGCTCTGGTAAGGTCTATATTAATGGCGATTTAGACATTGAGTGTGAAAACTTTAATGTCACTGCCCGTTCTAATATGAATCTTCATGCGGGGGTGAAGACGAATATATCTGCTTCTGGTGTGTCTGTATTAGCCCATAGTGACGATATTAACATGGGTGCAAAGGGTAACATGAAGTTTGCTACTGGAGATGACGAGACAAAAGGTGGCTTTTATGTACAAGCAATGAAGGGTGACTTCCACATAGACTCCTATAAGATGAATATCTTTAGTGAAACATACACTAAACTAACAGCAAAAGGCACTGCCGCAGAGTCAGAACAACTACTTCCATATGCAGATGCGGGTCATTTTGGTATTGAAATTAACTCGCCTAAGCTAATTCACCTTGATTCTGGTAACATTTCATTGAACTCGCTTGACAAAATACATATTGGTGCAGCCTCATCAGTTGGTATTAAAGCCAGTACAATTGGTTTAGACGCCGGCACAGTGGGTATAGACGACATCGTAAGAATGGCTGAAGGGCGTGGATCAAGTTATGCAAGTGGTACATTTAGTACTACAGACGGCGGGAGAGCAACTCAGAAGCCGTTTATGGATGCCCAAGCATCAGTTACAGAGATAGCAAATGTAGTATCACCTGGCGAATTGCCTAAAAGTAGGGCAGTTAAACCACCCACAATTAAGCGAACTAAGTCGTTTATAACGGGTCTTATGGACATTGGAGACTGAAATTAGATGAGTATTGAATGTAATAATACCACACCACTCGGTAGTAGAGCAGGCGAAGAACTGCTAAACTCTACGAGTGACGCACTGACTTCAGCAATTGTAGACCTTGCAAGCCTTGTTCCAAGTGATGACCCTATCAATAATGTGGACAGAGTTACAGCAATTGATGTCACAAACACACTGAATAAGCTACTAGAAGACGAGAACCTAGACGAATTTCCATCTGTAAAAGACAAATTTAACAGTGACGAAGGCATTACTGTCACTGATATTGCTCAATTTGCTATTGATAATAACACAAATCTAACAGAATTACTAGAAGATTTAACTAAAATAGCGCCTGATGGTGTTGAACTTGTATCAGATACACAGTCTGGAATTAGAACTGGAGTCGGAACAGGAGGTATCGCTGGGGGTTCTGGTACTGGAACTGGCACTGGTGGAGTGGGTTCTTCGGGCATTAGTGATGGAACCGGGACTGGAACAGGATCCGGGGTAGGCTCCGGGACAGGGGCTGGCGGCACAGGTACGGGCGGTACTGGCACTGG
>Ga0181397_1000913_pt1 | contig 10906 bp, 7 predicted proteins | sample 20SPOviralmetaG_FD_130126 | JGI IMG/M metagenome (GOLD analysis project Ga0181397, IMG submission 130126) | Marine viral communities from the oligotrophic San Pedro Time Series (SPOT) site, San Pedro Channel, CA, USA - 20 SPOT_SRF_2011-02-23 | ecosystem: Environmental > Aquatic > Marine > Strait...
AAGAAGTTTATCCAAGAATAGGTGAAACAGAAACATTAGCTGGAGGATTTGCAGAAGGTATATCTCAATTCTTAACTCCAGGTCTTGGCTACTACAAATTATTTAATACATTAATAAAAGCAAAAGGTGTTATGCCATTTATTAGTAGAGCATTAGCAGCAGAGGCAGCAACAGTAGGAACAGCACAAGTTCCTCTAGATCCTAACTTTACAGGATTTATAGCTCAAATGTTTGATATCGATACAACACAAGCTGAAAGTTTAAGTAAAGAAATATTTAATTACATTGCTACACCAGAAACTGAATACAATGCAGATACAGTTTTTAAAGAAAAGATGAAAGCTATTATAGGTGATAGTGCATTAGGCCCTGTAGGCGAAGGTGTAATGTTACTTGGTAAACTATTTAAAGGTATGAAAAAACAACCAGAAATAGTTGAAGAGATAAACAACAACATTAATCTATCTGGTGGATCTGCTATGAACCCAGATGGACCTTTAGCAAAAGAAATAGATGAAGGTACTTTTTCTTACAAGGCTGAATTAGAAGGACCAGATAAATTTGATACTGTATTAATTATGGATAGTATTGAACCGGTTATTATTGGTACAGGAAAAAACAATAAAGTTAAAATTGAAGATATAATAAATCATTTTGATCAAGCTCCTAAACTAGATATTAAAAATCCAGATGATTTTAAATTAATGGTAGACCAGGGTGTTAAAGAAGTAACTTATCAATTAGATCAAAAAATTACCGGAGCTGGATGGTACGATAAAGATATTAAGATAGCGATGGAAAAGCTAGATGAAATAAATCCAAAATTTAAAGGTAATGATAACATAAAAGATTTAGTTGTATTCTTTACTGCTATTGCCTCTCCAGGACAAAATGTTGGAATGGATTTTAAAGTAGCTGCACAGATTGCAGATATTTATTTAGATACAGGAAAGTTCCCTCTTACTAATCCTAACAGCCTTCGTAATGCAGACGATGTTATGGTTCTACTAGGTAGAGCTGATATAGGTGAAGAAAAAGGGTGGACACAAAGATCTCACTTAAAAGGCCAAATAGAATTTGTACAAAAATATGTTGATGCAAATGGATTAGATGCATTCTTAGAATTTATACATACACCAACTACAAGAAGAGCAATAAATGAATTGAGAGCATCATTTGGTATGAAAAAAATAGCCGGTGCATTAGATAAAGAAATTTATGGTGCTGATATGTTTGGTCCTAAAGTAAGTAAATTTATGCAGAGTTTAATGGGTACTTCTGATGAGGCTGTTCCAGATATTTGGTTTACTAGAGGTTTCAACAGAAAATCTGGTAACGTTTATACAATTAAAAAAGATGGTACAAAAGCAAGTGCTGATCAACCAAGAAACCTTGCAGAACGAGAAATCATGGATAATTATATTGAACAAATACGAATACAATTAGAAAACACTATGGGTATCAAATTAAATGCTCGTGACACACAAGCTGTTTTATGGTACTTTGAGCAAGGATTATATACAAAATTAGGAGTTAAGAGTGAACCAAAAAGTTACGCAGACGCAGCAGAAACAATCATTGCAAAAAAAGCCGATGACATCGAAGGAGGCTTTTCACAAGGCGATGTTAGTAATGTTGAAAGCAAAAAAATCAACAACCAAGAAAACAACGCAAGTATAGAAAACAATTCTACTCTTGTTAATGAGGGAGTGGAATAATGTCAAAACCAGATATCACTATAGATACTATAGAGAACCAAGATAATTCTTTCTTAAATAAAAAATTAGATAAGTTAGCTCAAGATATAGATCCACAAGAGAATGAAGTTATTGGTAACAGTAACAATGATCAAACTATATTAGATGATCAAATATTAGAAAAAACTAAAATAGCTGAAGATCAAGAAGAAGAAGTTTTAGTTGCAAGTTTATTCCCTAAAAAAATTCCTGTACCTAAAGATCCACCAACTTATAAAGATCAAACTCATGGTAAAACAATAAAAGAGGCCCAAGAAAAACAAGCAGAAATTTTATCTACTAAAGTTCCAGACAACAAAATGTTTGTTATTGAAGAAGGAACAGGAAACATAATCTTCAAACAATTTAACGAGGCTGAGTTAAAAATTATTGAAGAAACTATGACCGATTTACAAATGGGTAATTTAAAAGTTAAGAAAGGATCTTTGCAAACTACCCTACGAGAATTAGATCATCCAAATTTATTTAAAGACACAGCAACGTTCCAGGATTTTGTAGCTACTGTTTTTAAAGATAACATTGAGATTGCCAAACGAGGTAAGATGTCAATGGATGAAATAGCATCTGCTGCTGCTAAGTATGGCAGAAATGATGTCTATATGAAAATTTTAAAAAGAAAAGAAGGTGAACCATTTAATGCTGAGTTTGCTTACAGAGCTATTATAGAAGTATCTATAGCAAGAGCAGAAACAGATAGACTTGCTAGTATTGTTATGTCAGACAAAGCAACAGCAGCTGATGTAGAATTATTCTATAGAACATTTGCATTGTATGGATCTTTATTTTCACAAACAGCTGGTGCATTATCTGAAAATGCTAGAGCATTAGGTATTATATCTAAAATGGATGTTCCTAAATCAGAAGGTATTGATGACTTAGGTAAAATTTTAGAAGATATGAATGTAGATCCTAATGACGTTACTGCTGCACAAAGAATTGCACAAGCCTATTTACAATTAGAACCTCATCAAAAATCTAAATTTGCTAAAGATGGAATTGTAACTAAATTAAGAGATGCCTGGGCAGAGGTTTGGATTAATACTAGATTGATGTCACCTATTACACACACAGTAAACATTGCTGGTAACATTACATTTAATACACTTAGAATAGCAGAGTATGGAATAGCAGCTGGTTTAAATAAAATACCAGGCTTATCGTCTGCTGATGGTGTGATGTTTAATGAAGTCTTTGCTATGATTAAATCATTTAGGTATGGATCTAAGTTGGCAATCGGAAATGCTTATAGTGCTTTTAAATCTGGAGAAAGTGTTACAACAAAATTAGATCTTAGAAAAGATAAAGCCATATCAAAAAACTTAGCTGGTAAATATCAAGACACAGCTCTTGGTACTTTTTTTGAATACATGGGTACAGTAGTAAGATTTCCTGGAAGAATGCTAGTAGCAGAAGATGAGATGATGAAAGGTTTTATATTTCAAATGGAGCTAGAAAGAATAGCAACAAGTAAGATGAACAAATATGTAAACGATTTCCCAGGTGATATTAAGGGTGCTGAAAATGTTTACAAACAAACACTAGCAGATCCAGATACTGCTACTGTTAAAGAAATACAAGAGAGTATGTTAGAAGGTACTTTCCAAAAAGATTTACCTCCAGGTGTATTTTCTAAATTACAAAGTATTTTAAATGTACCAGAGATGAAAATGTTTGTTCCATTCTACAAAACTATTATGAACATTTTCTTTGAAAGCAATAAAAGAAATCCAGCTTTAGCCTGGTTATCTCCAGATGTAAGAAAAAATATATCTGGTGGAAATGGAAAAAAAGCTCAACAACTAGCTATAGCAAAACTATCAGCTGGTGCTACTTTAATGTATCAATTTGGTAGCATGGCTTATGGAGCTAATGTTGCAGATCAAGGAACAATGATTACAGGAATGATGCCTACAAGAAAAGCAGAGAGAGAGGCATTTATGAGAAAAGGATTACAACCCTACTCTATATGTGTAGCTGGTGAAGATGGTTTGTATGAGTGTACTTCTTATGCAAGATTTGATCCTGTATCTTCTTTATTAGCTATCTCAGCTGACTTTGCTTATATGTCTAGTAGACCAGGACAATACGAAGATCCTAATTTTGCAAATGATATGGAGAGTTTATTCAAAGCTGGATTAGCATCTATCTTCCCTTACATTATGCAACAGCCATTTGCTCAAGGTGTAACTGAGCTTGGTGCAATATTTCAACCTGGTTATGGAGATCCAGAAAATATGGCAACAAGATCTTTAACAAATATTATAGAAAAATTAACTGAAGTTACAGTTGGTGTTGCTGTTAACCCTCTAGGTACTTTTGGTAATTACTTAACAAAACATTCTGATCCAAAAATTTATGATACAATGATTACAACAGACCAGGCATCCTGGTGGAGAGAAAACTTTGATGGAGATATACCAGCTCCTATAAGAGCATTCTATAAACAATTTAATAAAGCAATGCATCAATCACCATTCTATAATCCAGAGCTAGAAGTAAGAGTTAATTTATGGGGTGAAGAAATGCAAGGTCCAGAGATGAATGTATTTTCTCCAATAAGAACAACAAAAGAAAAATACAATAGAGTTGATGATTGGTTAGTAAAATTAGGTTTGGGTATACCAATGCCAAAAGCATTTATTGGTGGCATTCCATTAGCATCAGAAGAATACAAAGGAATTATTAAATACATGAATAGTGATATTGATGGTGATGGTACAATGTTAGATGAGATGTTAGATCTTATAGACAATGATGAGGATTGGGAAGAGATGTTGCCTGGAGATAAACTACAAGCATTAAAAGACATTGTTTCTAATAGAAAGCAATTAGCTATAGAAAACTTTTTAGCAAACAATCCAACCTTTAATGACAAGGTAGAATTACTTAAACAAAGAGTAAATAAGAAAGGTAAAAGATAGTGGTTTTTTTTTGTTCTACTATACAAAACGATAACACAAGATTAGGTATTATATATGGCAACATTTAGTGTAAACGAAACAGCTAGAAGAGTACAATATGTTTCTACTGGACAGACTACTTATAATTTTAACTTTCAAGTTAATGCTGCATCTGAGTTACAAGTCTATGTTAATGATACTCTTCAAGTAGATAGTGTATCTTATAGTGCTACAATAGGTTCATCTGGTTCTGGTTCTATTGCTTTTATAAACAACTCTGGAAGTGGTGGTACTAATTACACACCATCTAATGGAGATTATATTACTATTATTGGTGATCTACCTTTATCCAGAACAACATCTTTAAATAATGCAGCAGATATTACTACAACAAATTTAGATACAGAATTCGATAATACTTTATTTAGACAACAACAATTAAAAGAAATGATGGATCGTTCCATCCAATTAAAAGTTACTACTCCAAGAACAGTAACAAGCACAGGAACCAATGGGCCATTACAATTTCCTTATGATGCAACTGTATCAAACAATGCCGATAAACTTATAGCCTATGATAGCAATGGTACATCTTTAATATTAGGACCAACATCTGCTGGATTAACTACACTTACAAATATTGCATCTGATGTTCAAACCTTGGCTGGAATATCAAGTAATATTACTACAGTTGCTGGAATGCAATCCAATATAAGTAGTGTCATTAGTAATGCTACAAATATTAATGCAGCTGCAACAAATATTTCTAATATTAATTTAGTAGGTTCGAATGCATCTAATATTAATACAGTTGCTACAGATATTACAAATGTTAATCAACTTGCAAATGCCCTTAACTTAGAAACTACATTTGTAGTTACAGTAGCTAATCCTGGATCTGGAAATGTTTTTGTTATAGATGGATCTAATAATCCAACCCTGTCTTTAGATAGAGGTGCTACTTATATTTTTGATTTATCTAATAGTTCTAATGCTGGTCATCCATTAGCATTTAAAGATGGATCTGGTAATGCATATACTACCGGTGTAACAACTACAGGAACAGCTGGAAGTTCTGGAGCAAAAGTAACAATAGAAGTTGCATCCAATGCTCCATCATCTTTAAGATATTATTGTACTGTTCATGGTAATGGTATGGGTAATACTATTTCTGTTGTAAATAATAATTTAGCTACAGTAGCTGGTAATATTACAAATATTAATAATGTTGCTAGTGATATAGCTAATGTTAATACAGCTGCAACAAACATCGCTAATATAAATTCTGTAGCCGGTAACGCTACAAATATAAATGCTGTAAACAGTAATGCTACAAACATCAATGCTGTAGCCGGTGATATTTCAAACATCAATTCAGTAGCTGGTAACTCTACAAACATTAATGCTGTAGCTGGGAATACAACTAACATAAATGCTGTTAATACTAATTCTAGTAATATTAATTCTGTTGCTGGAAATGCTACTAATATTAATACAGTAGCTGGTGATACTACAGAAATAAATGCTGTCGCTGGTAATGCTACTAATATTAATACTGTTGCTGGAAACAATACAAATATAAATACTGTTGCTGGTGCAAACTCTAATATTACTTCTGTAGCTGGATCTATAACTAACGTTAATACAGTTGCTACAAATATTGCTGATGTAAATAGTTTTTCTAATACTTATCGTATCTCTGCAAATGCCCCAACTTCAAGTTTAGATGTAGGTGATTTATGGTTCGATACAACAAACAATGTTATGAAAGTTTACGCATCTAGTGGATTTATCACAGCTGCGTCTGCTGTTAATGGTACTGCTAATAGGTTTACATTTACAGCAACTGCTAATCAAACAACATTTACTGGCTCGGATGATAATTCAAATACCCTGGGATACGATGCCGGATTTGTGGATATTTATTTGAATGGTATCAAGCTCGTTTCTGGTGGATCTAATGACTATGTAGCAACTAATGGTACAAGTGTTGTCTTAAATTCTGGAGCTGCTGCAAATGATATTTTACAAATAGTGGCCTATGGTACTTTTGAGTTAGCAAACTTTTCTATCAATGCTGCTAGTGATATTAACACAACTGGTTTAGCAACTAATGACTTACTAAGATATGATGGAACAAACTTTGTACCAAAAAGTTTTGATGAGATTACTCCTTCACAATCTAGTAATGCTGGTAAATTTTTAACTACTGATGGAACCAATAGTTCCTGGGGTACAGTTAATACAAATTTAGTAGCAGACACATCTCCACAGTTAGGTGGTAACTTAGATGGTAATGGAAACACTATAGATTTATCTGCTAACACTACACACTTTAATTTACCTAGAGGAACAACTGCACAACGAACATCACCAGCATCAGCTAATGAAGGTGCTATTAGATATAATACAGATGACAATGTTGTTTATTATTCTAATGGATCTGCTTGGTTAAAAATATCATCAGCACCATCTACATTAACTAGTATTACCGGAAATATTTTTACAGGTTCAGCATCAAATTTAACTTTGACAGGAACAGGATTTTTATCATCATCTATTACTGTTAATTTTGTACAAACATCTGATAGCATTAATGAAAATGTTACAGTTACTGCATCTTCAGATACTTCTGCTACAGTTGCTGTTCCTAGTGCTGTTTACAACAATGTTACATCTGGCAATGCTGTTACTATAAAAGTTACAAATGGAGATGCTAGTGAAAGTAATACAGTAAATAAAACAGCTGTTGCTTTACCTAGTGGTGGAACTATTACAAATTCTGGTGGTTATCGTATTCATACATTTACATCATCTGGAACATTTGCAAATACTATAGAAAATTTATCTACTCAATATTTAGTTATAGCTGGTGGTGGTGGAGGTAATACTGGTGGTGGTGGTGCTGGTGGTTATCGAAATTCTGTATCTGGTGAAAGCTCTGGAGGTGGTGGTTCAGCAGAAACACCTTTAACTCTAAGTTCTGGTAATTATACAGTAACTATTGGTGCTGGTGGTGCTGGTGTACAAAATCATCAAACAGCTAATGATGGAGGAAATAGTGTATTTGGAACTATAACATCAACTGGAGGTGGTGGTTCTGGAACAACTGATGGTTCTCAAACTGGTCGTAGTGGTGGCTCTGGAGGAGGAGGTGCTGGTGATGGCCGAGGATCAGTTGGTGGTTCTGGAACAGCTAATCAAGGTTATGCTGGTGGTAATTCAAGTAATGTTCAACCTTATCCTGGTGCTGGTGGTGGAGGTGCCGGTGCTGTTGGAGGTAGTCGTACAGGAAGTACAAACAATGCTGGTGTTGGTGGTGTTGGTGTTGCATCAAGTATTAATGGTTCATCTACATTTAGAGCTGCTGGTGGTGGAGGTGGTGGTGCATTTTCTGCTGCTGTAGGAGGAGCTGGTGGTAATGGTGGTGGTGGTGCTGGAAATGCTACCACAGGAAGTGGAACTAATGCTACTGTCAATACTGGAAGTGGAGGTGGTGGACTAACTCATTATGGTAACGCCTATCTTGGTGGTAATGGATCTAGTGGAATAGTAATAGTGAGGTATCAATTATAATGGCACATTTTGCAAAAGTTAAAAATGGAATAGTTATTAAAGTAATAGTAGCTGAACAAGAATTTATAGATAATTTGATAGAAGTAGAACCAGGAGAATGGATACAAACTTCATATAATACTTATGGAGGAGTTCATTCTTTAGGTAAAACACCTTTAAGAAAGAATTATGCTGGAGTAGGATTTAACTATGATGGCACAGGGTTTTATGCTCCTCAACTTTACGCAAGTTGGACATTGAATAGTACAAGTTATTTATGGGAAGCTCCATTAACTTACCCTACTGATGATTTACCTTACAAATGGGATGAAGAATTATATCAAAGTGATAACACGAAAGGATGGGTAGAAATAACAAATGACTAAAGCTAGAAAAATTTCTGATCTATTAGATGCAAATGGTCAAGTAGATAATTCAGATATACTTAATGTAGATGCTGCTAAAGTTACTACAGGAACATTTGCAGCAGCTAGAATAGATAATAATTCTTTAGGTAATGTTACAGCTTTACCTTTTACAACTGGAACAGATTGGCAATCATCAATCAAAACATCTAATTTTACAGCAGCTGCTGATAAAGGTTATTGGATAGATACTTCATCAAATACAGTTACAGTAACTTTCCCCTCCTCTGCAAGTGTAGGTAATACGATTGAATTAGTAGACTACGCAAGAAATTGGGGAACAAACAAAATTATAATAAATCAAAATGGTTTAAACTTCCAAGGTTTCTCAAGTCCAAACCCAGAATACAACACAGATGGTCAATCAGTTAGATTTGTTTATTCTGGATCAACAAAAGGATGGATACCTAATTCTGATGACGATGTTACTGATGAAGTTCCACAAGGATATTCAATAGATTTTTTAGTTATTGCTGGTGGAGGAGCTGGTGGCTCTCATCATGGAGGTGGTGGAGGTGCTGGAGGTTATAGAACATCTACTCAAACAATAAATGCTGGTACAGCAATCACAGTTACAGTAGGTGATGGTGGTACAGCAACATCATCAAATTCTGAGAATGGTGGTACTGGTTCTAATTCATCAATTTCTGGAACAGGAGTAACAACGATAACATCAGCTGGTGGTGCTGGTGGTGCGAAAGGTGCTGCGTCTGTTACAAATGGTCTTGATGGTGGTTCTGGAAGTGGTGGTGGTGGTCATCCTTCTTCTGGTACTACTGGTGGTTCTGGTAACACACCAAGCACATCACCAAGTCAAGGAAACAATGGTGGTAATGGTAATGGATCACAACCAGAACTAGGTGGTGGAGGTGGTGGTGCCGGTGGCACCGGTTTCGCTGGTGGCTCTGGTGGTGCTGGTGGAAATGGTGCTGCATCTTCAATCACAGGCTCAAGTGTAACTAGAGCTGGTGGTGGTGGAGGTGGTGCTAGAAGTGATGGTACTGCTGGTAGTGGAGGCTCCGGTGGTGGAGGTGCTGGTTCAAATTTTGGCTCTGGTGCAGCAACTGCTGGAACAGCTAACACAGGTTCTGGTGGAGGAGCTGGTGGTAGACAATATGGAACCGGTGCAAACTTTAGTAATTCTGGAGCTGGAGGAAAAGGAGTTGTTATTTTAAGTGTTCCAACAGCTCGTTATACTAGCACAACAACAGGCTCACCGACAGTTACAACAAGTGGTAGTAACACAATAATACAATTTAATGGAACAGGGAGTTACACAACATAATGGCTAGTTTTGCAAAAATAGGATTAAACAATAAAGTTATTGAAATTCAATCTGTAGTAAATGAAGTTTTACATGATGCCAATGGTGTTGAACAAGAAAGTATTGGTATTGATTTTTTAACTAAATTAACAGGATGGTCAGTATGGAAACAAACATCTTACAACACAACTGGTGGAGAGCATTCACTAGAAGGAACACCTTTTAGAAAAAATCATGCTGGTATTGGCTATACTTATGATGAAGATAGAGATGCATTTATTTCACCAAAACCTTTTAACAGTTGGACATTAGATGAAGATACTTGTCTATGGAAAGCTCCAGTTGATTATCCTACAGATGGACAAAGATATTATTGGAATGAAGAAACACAATCTTGGGAATTAACAGAATAATACAATGGCTAGAGTTTCAAAAAAAGCAACAGTACAAAGTGTAACTCTAAAACACATTAACGAAAAGTTAGATCACATCCATAAAGATCTAGATCAAAATACTAAAGATATCGTAGAATTAAAGCAGCAAGTTGCTATGGGCCGAGGTGGTCTTAAAGTGATCTTCTATATTGGAGCTATAATTTCTATAATAATTGGAGGTTTAAAGATTGGAAAAATTATCTAATGAATTGGATGTTGATTGGAACCTTATGCCTACTAACTAACGTAGGAGATCTTGGCAGCTTGAGCTGTGTAAGAGTTGCTAGTGAAATTAAGTTTGCAAATTACGATGCTTGTAATGAATATTCTCTTCTAATTGTAGATGAATTTTCAACAGAGGTACAAAAATATCCTGGACAAAAAATAGAATTCTATTGTGTGCCTTACCAATCAATCAAACTGAAAGGAACAAAAATATGATACAAGGATTGTCTGCCCTACTCCCTATAATTAATAAAGCTGTGGACCTGGTGCCTGATAAAAATAAAATTGCAAAACAAAAAGCAGATCTAGAAAAAGAATTAATGAAAGCTCTTGTTGATGTAGACAA
>Ga0181397_1000914_pt1 | contig 10904 bp, 10 predicted proteins | sample 20SPOviralmetaG_FD_130126 | JGI IMG/M metagenome (GOLD analysis project Ga0181397, IMG submission 130126) | Marine viral communities from the oligotrophic San Pedro Time Series (SPOT) site, San Pedro Channel, CA, USA - 20 SPOT_SRF_2011-02-23 | ecosystem: Environmental > Aquatic > Marine > Strait...
AGGAAAATTTACCAGATACGCCGTCCTCAGTCCTGTCAAGTCAAGATATTTTCGAGCCTGTTGATCCATCCCATCAGTGAGAGTCTTAATAGCCTTGAGTTCTAGTATCACAGTATTGTCTATGATAATATCAGCTCGTAACTGTCCAACAACGTGACCCCTAAACCTAACCAAAATATGACGCTCAGATTCGTATGGAATACCTTTTTCTCTCAGTATAACCTCGACCGCATTGTGGTACACTCTCTCACTATAACCAGGTCCTAATTCTGAATAGACTTCTTTCACTATTTTTTCAATATCCCACTTCATTTATAAAGAAACTAAAAATTTCTCTATATATGTTAAGATGGCTCCGAGCAACAACGAGTTGAATAAAATGAAAGCTAGGCTAAACAAGGTATCCAGGGAGGCTGCGTTGAATACTGGACTCTTCAAATTGAGACGCGCATTAAATGAAATCAAGAAACGTAATCTGCGTCTTACAAATCACCAAGAAGAAGCTGTGAAAAAAATTCAAAAGGCTTGGAGGGAACTGAATAAATCAAAAATTCCAAAATTCAGGGAGGAACGCTCTAAACAAATCGATAAGGAATCTAATAATTTAGCGAGAAATCTTCTAGCCATGAATAACACTCCACGAACTAGTATTCTGGGAAAGAGAAGAAATACAAACAGTAACAGCAACAGTAATAACAATCAAGCTAAGGGGTACAGAAAGCGTGAGGTTAACTTACCAAATCTGAATGTAGGTGGTAAGGGTATGGGGTGTGGGTATGCCGGCATTCCACGGTACATGAAAAGGGCGAAGGAACGATTTGATAATGCGAGTGTCGTATCTGCCTTTTTAGACTACACCATAGCCACGAACCAATACGGTATAGTGAAAAACATAAACACTATTATCAAACACCATGGTGTACCCAACACAACTTCCAGGATTGCCACATCCAATCAAGTATACTTTTTCATGGTAGGTTTAAGGAATGTAGACAATGCACATGCCATTAGTGTATTGGTTGACCCGGGTGTCTACAAACCTGGATTTAGAATGTGGGTCTTTGACCCTCATGGTGAAGCGTCCGGTAATTCCATTTGGGGTAGAACAATGCGTCAGAAAGTGGTACCACTCATCAAACAATTATGGGGAGTCACTAACGGTGCAGTGAGGTACTACAACGGTCCGAACTTACAAGCCAATAACAATCGGGGTGTGTGCACTACATTCTACGTAACGTTCATGGACTATATTCGCGCCCTCATAGCCGGAGAAAACATCAATGGAATAACTCGTTTCGCGGCACAGAATTCTACAGAGAGAAGGAAGTTCTTCTTGAATTTCCCACCAAATGTTCAAGGTTTAGTCGTGGTTAAAAATAAAACCCGATAAATTCTCAGTGTATAACAGGTAGTGTCAAATGAAATTTAGACTCATGCGCCCAAATATGGCGATAAGAAAGAAGAGAATAAAATTTTCCCGTGAAGTCGTTCACGATTTGAAAGAAGTGAGTAAGTTATCTTCTTCCAAACAATGGGAATTTGCAGGTAATATCGAGTACAAAAATTTCAAGTTTAGTAAACCAAATATTGTCACATCAAAAAAACGAAACCGTGTAGAAGGTCCCGAAATTGATAAAGTTTGGTATTCTGAAATGTCATTTCACACGCATCCAGGTATCGGTCACCATGACGGAACTGTTTGTCAAAATACACCAGTGTTCGCAACCCTTCCTAGTAATGCGGATTTCGAAGCGTTTATCAAAGGGTTCCCTGAAATGCAAGTCAATATAATTTGTGATTCACATGGATATTACGTTATTAATATCCTTAAATCGGCGTACATGAGAGCATCACCTTTACCCGAGGCTGTACACGACTATATGAGAAAGGTACGTAGTAAGCCGTTCATGCGTATTTGTGTATTTTCTGATAATGGAATTGAATATTTTCAAACCACAGTAAAAAACTGGAAAAGAGAAATTAATGAGTACATTGACCCAGAAATGATGAAACTCTATGGAGTATCAATTCGTTATTATGGGTACGACGACGATCCCCCAATTGTTACTGTCTATCGAGATATAGACGTAGTATAGAATCATCCATAAAAAAAATATAAATGTATAATAAAAGATGGTTAATCCAGCAGCCGCGAAAGCTGCAGTTGACACTGCTGCCGTGTTATTTGATAGTTCTATTGGTTGTTGCACCTCGCCATGGTTCCGGGGTAGTTGTGTGAAGGGTGGTGGAACGGCTTATTGCCCTAAGTGTAAATATCATTACTGCCGGTATCACTATCCTATAAACAATGGTGGCCTGCAAGGTGGACACTCTTGTAAATGAGTATTACAGTCTATCAGGATATAGACGTAGTATAGCGTCTTCTAATTCATCCACTTCATACCAGGCCCAGTGACACTCAGATGAATTTTTATCTATTTCACACATCTCCTGTGCTTCTTTTATCGCTTCTGTGAAGCGTAAACGAAGTCTCAGATTCTCCTTGATTGGCCTCACCTCTACGATACTTGGTCGTTGGTACATATTCTCGAGAACATTCCGCCGAGTCTTTGCTAGTTTAATCTTGTAAAGACTGTTTTCAGAAAAGGTAGCCACACACTTCATCTAATATATGAGGGTATTAAAGTTTTAAGTCCATATATAATTATAGGATGTCCTATAACGTTGAAGCTTGTAATTTCAAGTACCGGGTCTCTTCCCTTGAGAGGGTTGTCGATGGTGATACAATTGACGTAAATATTGATCTAGGTTTCGACGTATGCACAAAGCAGCGTGTTCGCCTTCTAGGGATTGACACACCAGAGTCCAGAACCCGTGACCTCGAAGAGAAGAAATTCGGTCTTCTATCCAAAAAGAAGCTCAAGGAGTGGTGTCTAAAGGCGGTCGCATCTGAGAAGGATGACGTGGAAATCGAACTCAGATGCCCAGAGGCTGATTCCAGGGGTAAGTTTGGACGTGTATTAGCTGAAGTATGGGTATGTGAAGATGGTGCATGGACCAACGTGAACAAGTGGTTATGCGATGAGGGATATGCGGTTCCATATGGAGCTGAGAATAAGGCTCTCGTCGAAGGACTTCATCTTGAAAATCGTAAGAAGCTTATCGAACGTGGTGAAGTTCAGACATAAGGATACTTGTGCACCCATAAATTACAAACCCATTTCTCACCCTTCTTTACAGGCTCCCCACCATGTAAAGCATCGGATGTGTCTAAACCATAATTATCTAACGTGTCAAAAAAAAGTGCATCACCCGCTCTGAGTTTGTATTTTTCTTTTATATTTGGAAAAGATGTCTCACCCCCTTCGTACTCATCGTTGAGAGCTAGAATAAATGTATGCACTCGTTTGTTTTTATCTTCATAAAAAACGTCTTGGTGTGGTTGATAGTGGCCACCGGGTTTGTACCGTAAAACCTGAAGCTGTTCACAATTTTCGATCGGTCTATCTGTACGACTGATGCAACGTTCTACAACACTTTTGACGATAGGATCTTCGGTACTGAGCCATGCCGTCTCACTCTTTCTAATTTTTTCGTCAACTTTTCTATCCTTGGCCACCGTTGATACTTGCAATTTACTTTCCGCCTTCTGTTTGATATGGATACGCTCATTTTCACTCAAAAAATTTTCGATTACCACCGGTTTGGGATATGTGGGAAGTAGGTACACCAATATTACAATGAGGAACAATATAAGTATCATCTTACTGTATTCATAGAATTATTTTTCTGGGAAATGCAGAATTGTATCTTTTACGTATTACATCAAATATTTCATCACTGTAATCAACAAGTTTTTCTATGATTTCGATTATTTCATCATGTTTTTCTTGGTCAAGTATATATTGTCTCAGAATATCTCCACCCGTATTAGATATCATTTCAAATATTTGTGAGATATCTCTTGACTTATCTAGAAACTTTTCTTGTCGTTGAAGTATCGTTTTGAAAAACTCTTCACTCATCTCATTTAACATATAAGATATTCGAAGTTGTAGATTATCGTGAGGTTCCAAATTCATAAACATTAAATCACGCTCACATTGGTATACAATTATAGCAAACGAGAGTATTTTGTTCGATGCATCAACTGATCTAAGTTCTCTAAATGTTGGTGTACCACCACATGGTATATCCCCATGTTCCCTGGATGACATCGTTTTCTTTTTGAACTCTATGAAATGTGGGTTGTGTATTCGTCCGGTTTCTACCTGCCCGGTTCGCCAATCAAATGCAGTATGACAACTTGTACACCACATCTGTGCACACCCACTCGTTTTATAAATGACGATACCACATTTAGGACACGATTTGCTATCCCTATTGAGAAGTTTCATGGTTTCGACCGTTTGTGGGTCACATTCGTGATCATCTGTTAGTAATTCATTACATTTCTTACAGTAACGTTTATCACACAATCCACAATACCAATTTTCATTCAGAAATCCTTTACACTCCTCATGTGGACACTGACGGACAAATGACGTTTGTTCTTGATCAATCCCATTCGAACGTAGTTGTTCTAAATGTCTCCATACATTTTCCATTTCTCTATAAAGATCTCGAATCTCTCTTGTTATTAGAGGGTTTTCATCTGGGTTAATATGATGTCTATGATGTAGTTCTAATAATTGTGATCTTTGAGTATCTAGTATGATTCTTAGTTTCCTCATTTGAAGAATTCTCTCAACCTCAGGTTGTGTCTCTGGCATTCGCGCTTTTTCTCTTTCGAATAGTACGACCTCACGGTGTCGTTTCAGTTCTGTATTTCGAAAATATTTTGTGCAGAATGAATCTACAAATTCACGATTCCAGGGAGTTTTACAACCCATACAGTGTGGGTCTTCAAATGAAGAAAGTATGTATCTTTGACTACATGAACGACAACTCGATAAATCACAAAAGGGGCAGTCAACTTTTTTGTGATTTATCTTGTTGAATTTCTCACAGCAAACATCGCATGTGGACATTAATATATAGACGATTTTTTTCTTTAATTAAAGTAACGAACATGGCGATGTATGCAGGAGCCGCAGCGCTCTGTCTGAGTTCTAGTGTAGCAGCGGCTTTTGTCATGAACCGTAAAGAAGAAGAGGAAGTGGCAATCCCAGCCGAGCAACCCGAAGAAACCGTCGAGAAAGAAGAAGTCGAAGAGGCGGGTCTCCCCCCTGACCCACCCCCACCTCCTCCCTCGGAGCCCGCACAAAAACAACTTACCACCCCTAATAGTATGCGCAGTGCATCTTCGGTTTGGGGTAGTCGTGGTTTGAATTACGATTTAAAGAATTGTGGAAACAGTATGATAGATTCATCAGGTGGGTGGTGTTCTGGTTCTAACACCGTTGGTAGCTGGATCCAACTCGATAATGGTAAAATCGGAAGCATTTCCGGTGTGATCACACAGGGGAGGAAAGACTACGACCAATGGGTCAAATCGTTCAAAGTCAAGTACAAGGACGAGTCGGGTTCTTGGTGGGACGTAGACGGTAAAACTTTCCCGGGAAATTCTGACCGTAATACAAAAGTCACGACCACTTTTAGTAAACCTGTGAGGGCGCGGTATATACGTATCTACCCCCAAACGTGGCATGGTCATATATCCATGCGCGCCGATATGATTGCTGGTGACACGAATACAGATAAGTCACCCGCTCTAGGTGATTTACCATACAGTAATCATAAGAGTTCTGCAAACTGGGGTGGTGATGCTATAGGAACGAGTCACGGCGCCGGGAGATTAGATTCTAGTCGAGCCTGGTCTGCGTTACACAACAAAAATACCGAATGGTACCAATTAAGTGTAAACACCCCCATAAATGTATCGGGTGTAGCCATGAAAGGACGACCCGATCATCCACAATGGATAACATCTGTTAAAATTCAATACGAAGATGAGAACGGTGAATTTAAGGGTGTAGATGGTGGATTTCATTTTGACGCGAATTACGATCAGCATTCACTCGTAAAAATATTTTTCGAGAACCCTGTCCGAACCAAATCTATACGCTTTTACCCTCAATCGTGGCACGGTCACGCATCTGCTCGATTCGGTATTTTACGAGGTGGTTCGCCAACGGAAGGGTACGCTATCATGAACACTATTAAATCCTTAGGGGGTTTCTCCTTTTAATTACAATCCATCTACAAAACTAGCAATAATCTCCATCGCGTCCTCTCGACCGTACACAGTTTGTGTAAAAAAGAGAGTCATTTCAGCCTGTCCGTATGACAAGTATGTATCCCGATACTTTTCATATATGGATGCGAGACCATCAAGGTTATCATCACACCAATTCACTACATCTTCATCAGTCATATCACGGTGAAGACCATTTTCGATAAAATCGACAACCTCGTCGCTGAGAGGCATGTCGGTAATCACGGTACAATCGTCGTCGGGGTGATTCATTTTAGTTACTTTTTACTTGTTTTTGGGTTTACTTAGGTAGTTCACTTTGAGCATTTTCATACGCCTTCAGAACTTGACCCAAGGTCGTCGCCCTTTGAATACGACTGGTGAATATCTTCTTCCGGTTCTTTGGTATCTTAAAGTTTCGACTGTTGATTTTAGCCTGATAGCTGGATTTATTCATCATAGTCGCCTTCTTTTCCGCGTTTCTACGAAGTTTATCTTTGGCCGATTCGGCCGCCCCCTCCGCAGCTTTCCTCACGTTCGTCTTGAACACCTTACTCGCATTATTGGCTTTCTTGATATTTGCTTGAGTCCTGGGTGCAAACTTTTTAGCCAACTGTACGCGTTCCGCACCGGTAGCCTGACTGATCGCCGTCTTTTGGGCAGCAGTTTTAACTGCGTTCATGACCCGTCGTTCCTTATTCTTTTGAACTAGGGCTTTAAACGAAGGCTTTGGTTTCCTCGCCGCCACATACGCATTCGCTGCGTTTTCTACCGCCTTTAGAGCGTTAGCCTTCTTCTTTTCCTTGGCTTCTCTTTCAGCCTTCTTTGCAGCCGCCTTTTCCGCTTCCTCCTTTCGCTTAGCTTCCTTAGCCTCTTCCTTCAATCTCTTTTCCTCCGCGAGTTGATTCTGTATCGTCTTATTAGCAGCGATCGCCTCGTTCCTAATCGCTTTCATCTTATTGAGATTTTGGTTCTTGAAAGCACTGTTAAGTCGACCCTTGAACATGGTTTTCTTGTTTTGGGGTAATTGCTTGAGTGAATTGATAGCAGACATTAACGGTTTCTTATTTTCATTTGTAATCTTGGGTTTGTTATTGGGTTTCTTGTTTTCGAATACTTCAAACGTGGGATTGTTTTTCATGTTTGGTTCGAATATAGGATTAGGTTTCATATTTTGTTTGACATTGTTGTTGGAGTTGGAGTTAGAGTTGTTGTATACAGGCTTTGGTTTTCCATTGATGATGTTATTGTTATTGTTACCAAGTCTCTCACCACCGTTGAAGCTTCCCCGTTTATTGTTAGCTACAGCCTTGTTTAGTATACCCTTCACAAGGGGTCCAGTAGTGTTAGAAATCTTCTTATTCACTCCATTTTCAAAGAGTTTACGTGTATTGGCAACCTTTTTATTGAGTTTCATCACCATGTTGGCATATTCAGATTGCTCACTGCGTGTGAGTACACTCTTCTTGATGTTATTCCTCAATTTAATACGATTGTTTAAGTTTTTATTGAGATTATTGAGTTCTGTTATCGTCTTAGCATTTTTAATAGCTGGACGCCATTTACATATCCTACCCCAAAATTTGGCGACCTCCCTTTCGGTTTTATTAGTTAAATTCTTTCGCCTATTTGCAAGTTTCTTATTCTCGACGTTTTGCTGACGCTTACCCTCATTATTGAGTTGTTTGTTCAGCTCGGCAGCTGCGTTAAAGTTATTGTTGTTGTTGTTCTTGTTCTTGGCAGCCCTGTTTATACGCTTACCCTCATTGTTGAGTTGCTTGTTCAACACCGCAGCGGCGTTGAAATTGTTATTGTTGTTCTTGTTCTTGGCACGATTTTGACGCTTAGCTTCATTATTGAGTTGCTTGTTCAACTCGGCACTGGCATTGAAGTTATTGTTGTTTTTCTTATTGTTTTCAAACTTATTAGACGCATTTTTGAAATTGTTGGGTTCTTCTTCTATAGTATTTAGTTTGTTGTTGGGTCCCATGAACTCTGTGTTGTTATTGGGCTTAGCATTACCATTGGGTTTCGTGTTGTTAGCGTTGTTATTGGGCTTCACATTACCATTGGGTTTCGTGTTGTTAGCGTTGTTATTGGGCTTCACATTACCATTGGGCTTGGCATTGTTGTTGGGTTTCGTGTTGTTAGCGTTGTTATTGGGCTTCACATTACCATTGGGTTTCGTGTTGTTAGCGTTGTTATTGGGCTTGGCATTGTTGTTGGTCTTGGGCTTTCGCTTATTCTCGGCCAATTGTTTAGCGTTACGCCTAGCCTCTAAAGCGGTCTTGGCCCTGTTAAGTGTTTTGTTGTATTCAGCATTTGGTATGAACTTCATGGTTTTGGTTCCGGGTACAGTAGTGGAGTATCCACCGAACACACCTTTCTTATTGGTCGCATTGAGCTTGTACACTTCAAGATCCTTGTTTCGTTTATTCTTGAGAGTGTTAAGAGACACACTTACGAATGATTTCCCATTCGCGAATGCTTTTACATAGTCTGTAGATACGACCGCGTTTACCGAAAGCTTTTTAAGAGCCTCTAAATCGGCTTTCTTAGCTTCCTTGTTGGAAATTTGACCTTCGATATTTGTTTTAGTTGAGTTGTAGTTTGAGGGGTTCACATAAGCGACCCTTCGCTTACCCATGAAAAGGGGTGAAAGTTGGTTACGAAGATTTCTGATGACCAAATCTCTCTTAACCTTGTTCGCAAGGGCATTTTTATTGACATTTTCTATCGATTTATTACCCTTAAAAGCGGTAAGATAAACCTTATCCACATTGGGTATACTGAGTAGGTTTTTCTCGATATTGGCTATACGTTTAGACTCTGCCAATTTATTCTTAAGCTTTTCTTGACGTTTACGTATTTCTTCACGAGCAGCCTCTCTCTTGGCTTCAATTTCTTCACGCTTTTTAGCCTCTTGCGCTTCCTTCTCAGCCTTCTTACGATTTTCTTCATTGCGTCGAGCTTGATTGTTAGGCTTTACGTTGTTGTTGGGCTTCACATTACTGTTAGGCTCGGTGTTATTAGCGTTGGTCATGATGGTATTTCCGTTATTGTTCTTGTTGTTAGCGTTAGCATTGGTCATAATGGTATTTCCATTGTTGTTCTTGTTATTCACGATGTTGTTACCCACACCAGTGTTGACCTTATTGGGCTTGTTGTTCACGGTGTTGTTACCCACACCAGTGTTGACCTTATTGGGCTTGTTGTTTACGGTGTTGTTACCCACACCGGTGTTGACCTTGTTGGGCTTGTTATTCACGATGTTGTTACCCACACCAGTGTTGACCTTATTGGGCTTGTTGTTCACAGGCTTGTTGGGCTTGTTGTTTACGGTGTTGTTACCCACACCGGTGTTGACCTTGTTGGGCTTGTTATTCACTGTGTTATTACCCACACCGGTGTTGACCTTGTTGGGCTTGTTGTTCACTGTGTTATTACCCACACCGGTGTTGACCTTGTTGGGCTTGTTGTTCACAGGCTTATTGGGCTTGTTGTTGACCTTGTTGGGCTTGTTGTTCACAGGCTTATTGGGCTTGTTGTTGACCTTGTTGGGTTTCTTGTTGTTGGGACCCACGGGGGCTACGGGAGTCACCGTTTTATTGAAATTAGCTGGTTTGGGAAGGGGTCCCTGTCCACCCGGGAAAGGAACGGCAGACCCTTCATTCTTATAGTATCCCGTACCCTTATTACCAGTCTTGAATACGTAACCATTCTTCTTACCGTTGAATGTATTCGCTTTGATGTAGTTGGTAGTATTGTTTTTAGAACCACCGAATAATCCGCCGAACATAGACGTCTTACCCTTATTCCCATTAGCAAAATCGGGTCTATTCATGGTGGCGAAAAGACTCTTTTTGGGGAAAGATACTTGAGAATTTGGAACGTTGTTCTTCTTGCTATTGTTAAACGTGGAATTTACATTTCTGTTTCTTTCCGTGTTATTAAACGCCGAGTTGGTGTTGAAATTTCTCTTTCTATTACCTCCACCAACGTTGTTAAAATTTGAGTTTCCATTACCTCCACCAACGTTGTTCAAATTTGAGTTTCTGTTTCCCCCACCAACGTTGTTCAACCCAAGGTTGTTCACTGCTGCGTTGTTCGCTGCTGTGTTGTTCAACCCAAGATTGTTCGCTGCTGCGTTGTTCGCTGCTGCGTTGTTAGACTTACTTATCATCATACGCTTCTTGGAAATCTTAATAGGTTCATGAACATTCATGTACCTTAAGCGCTTACCGATAGCATCAAAAATTTGATTTTTGGTCATTTGTTCCGTCTGCTTTAAACCCACCTTTCGTGCAATTCGTTTAAGATCGGTACGTTTCGAAGTTGAACCAAATAATACATCGAAATCACCTGGGGTCAACGGTGATTTCCTATCAATTAAATAACCCATCCTTGAGTTGAATATGAGAGGGGGTAGGGGTAATTTACCTCCCTGGATATCGTCATACACTTGACATATCTGTTCTCTTGTCAGTTTAATAGAGTGCCCAGTATTCATCTTAATGAGTTTTCTGAGATCGGCTATTTCCGCATCTGGATCACACGTGTCCATCTTATATATTAAACTGACAAAAAAGTTTGTCCGATGTTTTGTTAAAATTATTCTTTTGCTAAAAGTTGATTTATGAGATTTTTCTTTTCCTTCGCCGGTATCATCTGTTTAACTATGGTGTTTTTAATATTAGTTTTCAATTCGTCTATATCAACTCGTTTTGTTTTGAGTCTTTTATTGAAA
>Ga0181397_1000915_pt1 | contig 10892 bp, 12 predicted proteins | sample 20SPOviralmetaG_FD_130126 | JGI IMG/M metagenome (GOLD analysis project Ga0181397, IMG submission 130126) | Marine viral communities from the oligotrophic San Pedro Time Series (SPOT) site, San Pedro Channel, CA, USA - 20 SPOT_SRF_2011-02-23 | ecosystem: Environmental > Aquatic > Marine > Strait...
CAATCACAATTAAAGAAATTAGAACGTCAATTGAAAAAGATTCGATAATCTTTTGATCTACGAAAAAATTTTATTATATTAATATAAATAAATAGGAAAGACCAATGAGCATTTACGACGAAACAGCAAAAGAAGTGACACAAGAAGTAGAAGAAAAGAGTAATGGTTCATTATATGAGGCCTTGCATAATCAATTAGCAACGTTAGTTGATTACAATGATTCGATAATATTTCTTAACGATGAAATAAATGATACTACATTAACAGATCTTATTATACGTATGCGTAGTTTATTACAGAATCGTGAAGATAAGACAGCACCTGTCAATCTAATGATTAATTCTCCTGGTGGTGATGTTCATGAAATGTTAGGTATTATTGATTATATCGAATCATTAGATGTTAAAGTAAATACAATTTGTAGAGGAAGAGCTTTTTCTGCAGCTGCTATTATTTTATCATGTGGTACCGGAACAAGAATGATGAGTAAACGTTCAACAGTTATGTTCCATCAATCATCTAGCTTCTTAGGTGGTAAGATGAGTGATATATCTGCATATCTAGATAATGTAAAGAATATAGAAAAGACTATATATGATATATTAGCAGAAAAAACTAATAAAGACCAAGCTTGGTGGAAAGATAATATGAAATCCGATTTATACTTAACCGCCGAACAATTAAAAGAATATAACGTAATCGATTCAATAATATGAAATTAACAGCTGATCAAATAGCGCAGAATTGGGATGAGTTACTAAACATCATCAAAACAGAATTTACCGGAGACCGTAAAACTAAATTATTGGCAATGTATACCGATTTAGAAGACCGCATGGCAATGTCTCCGGCATCATCTTTCAATCACTATCATAATGCATTTCCCGGAGGATATGTTGAACATGTATTACGGGTAATTAAATGTGCCCAAGAAGTACATGCGTTATGGACTCGTATGGAAGGAGATATGTCAGGTTATACAAGAGAAGAATTAATGTTTACTGCATTAAATCATGATATTGGTAAAATGGGATTTCCAGGAGATGGTAATGAAATATACCAAATAAACGACTCGGAATGGCACCGAAAAAATCAAGGCAAAGAATATAAAATTAATCCTAATAATCCATTTACATTAGTTAATGACTTATCCATATGGTTATTACAACATTATGGAATAGAAATATCATGGAATGAAATGTTAGGTATTAAATTAACAGATGGGTTATACGATGAGTCAAATAAACCTTATTTTATATCTAGATCTGCAGATGCTAAATTAAAAACTAATTTAGGATATGTAATGCATCAAGCCGATTCAATGGCAGCAAGGATTGAATATGAGCGTTGGAATAATAATAAACCTATTACCGCTCAAGCACCTAAAAGAAAAATAGCTAGTCCTCAAACGCAAATTAATGCAACTAAAATGTTTGATGATTTATTTGGAGATAAATAATGATAACAGTAATAATAATATTATCGGTATGTTTATTAATTTCGGTATTTGTAAATATAAATCAATTACGTAAACAAGAATCTGATTCAGAATATATAGATGATTTAGAATCGTCTAATACAAAATTTTATGAGTTTTTTACAACGTTAAAATCTAGAATGAATGAATCTAATTCTAAATTAAAACAAATTGATAGATTGGGATCATTTGAAGCTGATGATGAAACTGGTTTTGTATTTACTGAATTACGTGATATAATAGATGATCTTAATAAAGGATTTTAATGGAAGAGCTCGGCCCAGTAGATAAATTTTATGAATGGTTAGCAGCAGAATATGCGGACTTCGAGGCAAACGGACCTAAAAAGCGACGCGGAAGAAAACCTACTAAAAATATGTATTTTACATATATGACTGACCAAGCTATAATAGCATATAATAAAGAACCTAGTTATGCAAAACGTAATAAAGTATTCCGTGAACATATTAATTATCCTTTTAATAAACTAGTAGAAAATATATATCATACATTCCGTTTTAGTTATTTTGATGTACCATATGAAGATGTTAAAGCAGAAGTAGTGGCATTTTTAACAGAAAAAATAGGAAAATATCAAGAAGGTAAAGGAAAGGCATTTTCTTATTTTTCTATTGTTGCTAAAAATTATCTTATTATACAAAATAATGCAAATTATGCAAAGTTAAAAATGCGTACCGAGCCATCCGAAATAGATGATAATAGAAATATCAGTGCAGAGGTATCATTAAATGATCATCAAGAATCGCTACGAGATTTTACCGATTTATGGGTCAATTGGTATGATACTCATATTAATACAATATTTGTTAATAAACGTGACATAGTTGTGGCTGATACAATACTAGAATTATTTAGAATAAGAGAAAATATAGAAAATTTTAATAAAAAGGCATTGTATATTCTTATAAGAGAACGTACTGGATTAAAAACTCAAAATATTACAAAAGTGCTCAATGTAATGAAACGAGATTATATGAAAATGTATACAGTATATCGTAAATCAGGTCATATAGTCGATTCAACAAATCTTTGATATTTATATTAAAGGATTATCATGAGCACGGATTTTGAATTATTTAATGGAACAAATTTCTCCGATTTAATGCGTGATATATATCACAATTCAAAAAAGAAATCTAGGCAAATTGATGGCCTTATTAAAGAATTACAGCCTTTAATTAAAAATTCAGGTGACGCAACTGTATTAGTTCCTATGATAAAAGATTATCTAGAGGTATCTGTGAAAAATGATGATGCCTTAGTAAAATTAGCTGCTGTAGTACAACGGTTAATTTCTGCTACTAATAAAGAATCTGATGATGGTGAATTTGGTTTATCAGAAGATGAGCGTCGTAAATTAGTAGAAGAGGCTGAGCTTGAAATTAAAAAAATTCAAGCAGATAATAAGGAAACTAATGCCGAACAATATAAATCTGCAGATCGCTCAAGTAGTACAGACCGAAGATAAAATTCAATATGATAAGTTTCAGGACGATAAAACCAGAGTAGATCTTCCACCTGGAGCTGTTCGTGTACGATTTCGTAGTACTACATCGGCATTAGCTAGCGAAGAAATTGCTATACCAGCAAATCCGAATTATTTAACTGTACCATTATATGGTGAACAAGTTCTAGTATTTAGTGCTATTTCCGGATTAACTCAAAACACAAAAACAGAACGGTATTATTATCTACCTTATGTTAATACACATGGCCAAGTTAATAATAATATAATGCCATTCTTGCAAGATACCAAGCCTAAATCTAATTCATATTCTAATTCTGGTATTACTTCCACTTCTAAATCAAAAGAGCCAGAGCAAATATCATTCCAAGAAAAGGATATAGTTACTATACAGCCATATCAAGGAGATACAATATTACAAAGTAGATTTGGATCAGTTTTAAGATTTTCTAGTACCCATAAAAAAATAGATGATTATTTACAATCTCCAATTTGGGAAGGAACGTCAGTTGGTGATCCATTTGTCGCATTGACATGCGGAGTAGATGGTGCTACAAAAGATGATTATTACACAATAGAAAATCCAGATAAAGATGCAAGTTTAATTTATTTATCTTCAACACAAAAAATAAATAATTTAAAATTATCTCAACAAAAAATTGGCCGCGGAACTAAATCATTATCTTCATATAAGAATCCTCAAGTGATTATATCATCTAATCGATTAATATTTAATGCACGAGAAGATGAATTAATATTAGCATCTAAAAAAGATATTAAGTTAGCAACTCCAAATTGGTCTGTAGATGTTGATAATTTAATAACTCAGTTAGAAGCTCTAGTAACTGCTATAACTAAAATGACGCATACTACTGGGGTAGGTCCTTCTGGGCCGCCTATAAACATTGCCGACTTTGCAAAGATATTAACAGAAATAAAACTAATGAAACAATAATGAATAAACCATCATGGCTTTCTGCTGAGCTTCAAGGAATAATAGATAATAATAGTCCATTAAATGGTCTAAAATTAGGTATTGTACTGGCTAAATTCTCATTGACAATCATTCCTCCGACGCTAGGAGCAGCTACTGGTATCATTCCGGCTATGCGTGCATATAGTTCGGCACGTGTATATGGTAAAGTTAAAGGAATTGAAGACGCGGTGAATGCTTTTGCAACACAAAACGCAAATGGAATGTCTACTATATCAGCCGGATTATTTACCGGAATTGCTCCACCGCCTCTTAAAGGTACTCAACCTTTATATGATACTGTACGTAATTTAAACCAAGATAAAAAATTTTTATGCGATGCATTGGCAAAAGCCATTTACATAAATTGGACTTTAGGTAAATCAATATTTACACCATTCGGAACTACTATACCTACCTGGAATATTCCATTTCTTTCAAAAAAGATTAAAGATGAAGCAAAAGACCAAGGAGTAGATATTGATCAAATTATTCTAAATGCTAAAACAGAAGTTCAATCATCTATTACTCAAGCAACTCGTGAAATTACATCATATGATACAGATGAATACCAAATACGATTAGATCAATTCGATTAATTATCAACCTAATTTATTAATGTACCATATTTATTAAAAAGGATAATATTATGAGCTCAAAATCGTTTGTAAAGTTATTACGAAAAATTATTAAAGAAGAAGTTCAAGATGCTGTACGTGAAGTACTAACTGAGCAGAAATCTAATTATAATCAAGTAATCGAACATGGTATGAATTTATCTAACATTTCAGAAAATACAATACCGACTCGGCCAATTGCAAAAAAACAGTTTACAAAAAATTCAATGTTAAATGATTTGTTAAATGAAACAGCTAACACTGTTCCATCTCAAGAACAATTAGATTGGAATACTATGAATTTTAAATCTGAAATGGCAGAATCTTTTGGTATGTCTACCGGTCATGGCGCGCCTATAGCAACCACTGGCATTAATGGAGAGCCAGTTAATATGAATAATCAATCAGTTGCATCAACAGTAAATGCTATGACAAAAGATTATTCTGCATTAATGAAAGCTATAGATAAAAAACGCGGTAAATAATGTCTAGACCAGTATATAAATACCAACCACGTAACGAATCGCCAGATGTAGCTATCGGTATTATGTTACCGTTCAATAATTCTAGTAAATCTAAACCTGTTACTCAGAATTACGCGTCTGGTAGTAATTCGGGAGGTATGGTATTTGCGCAATCATATACTACTCAAGAACAAGTTGTATCAAATTTAAAAAATTTGTTGTTAACACGTAAAGGTGAGCGATATATGCAACCTAATTTTGGTACTAATATTTATGATACTCTTTTTCAAAATAACGTGGATGATTTACGATTAACGTTAAAGGATAGTTTAACAGAAGATATTGAATATTGGTTACCATATATTAATGTAAATGATGTTGTCATATCAACTAGTAATGACATGCATGCATTATCAATCATGTTAAATTTTACAATAACTAATATTGGATCAGAAATGGTAATTAATATATTAGCATCAGAAAACAATTTTAGTGTATCGGATGCAACTCCGTCATTAGAACTACAACAAATTAATAGAGTATATTAAGGAAAGGTTAATTCATGAGTGATTTAATTAAAAAGGATGTAAAATATTTAAATAAAGATTTTGCTCAGTTTAGACAAAATTTAATAAACTTTGCAAAAAATTATTTTCCGGATACTTACCAAGATTTTAACGAATCTTCGCCTGGTATGATGTTTATAGAGATGGCATCATATGTAGGAGATGTATTATCATATTATACAGATACATCATTTCGTGAATCGTTATTAAATTCAGCTCAAGAAGATTCTAGTGTATTAGCTTTATCTCATCTTTTTGGATACAAGCCAAAATTAAATTCCCCAGCAACCTCTAATTTAGATGTATTTCAATTAGTAATTGCATCTGGGTCTGGAGAAAATGCTGCACCTGATATGTCATATGCATTATCTATTGGATCAAATATGGAATTAGAGAGTGAAGAAGGAGTAAAATTCAGAACAATACAGCCGGTTGATTTTAACGATGATCCAGAAATTTCTGTGTATGAAATTGATGGTGATAAAAATGTAGCTCGATATCTTTTAAAGAAACAAGTTAGTGTTGAGTCCGGAGAAATAAAACAATTAGAATTTTCATTCGATTCTCCTAAACCATATGATCGAATAACATTGCCAGATACAAATGTAATTGATATTGTAAGTATAATAGATTCTGCAGGTAATAATTGGTATAACGTTGACTATTTAGCACAAGATACTATTTTTGAAGATATTGCAAATATACCATTTAATGATCCAACTTTATCTAAATTTAGATCCACTGTGCCTTATATTTTAAAACTACGTAAAACACCTAGAAGATTTATTACTCGGCTACGTGATGATAATCGTCTTGAGATACAATTTGGATCCGGTATTTCTTCTGATTTAGATGAAGAAATTATTCCTAATCCAAAAAATGTTGGAATGGGATTAGAATATCTTAAAAGAACAACTACTGATTCAATTGATCCTACCAATTTTTTATATACTAGCACATATGGTATTGCTCCTTCTAATACCACATTAACAGTACGTTATACTATAGGAGGAGCTGTAACAGATAATGTAGGTGTTAATTCAATAACAAAGATAAATTCTATATCATATTTAAATGAAACAAATATAGTAGATTTATCAGATTCAAAACAATCTGTCGCTGTTACAAATTCAGAACCAGCAACTGGTGGGAAGTCTAAAGATAATATTGAAAGTATTCGTCAAAATGCCATGGCAGCATTTGCGGCACAGAATAGAGCAATTACTAGAGAAGATTATATCGCAAGAGTATATGCTTTACCATCACGGTATGGATCGGTTGCTAAAGCTTATATTGTAGGTGATACTCAAATTAACGTGTCAGATCAGACATATCCATCAGATATAATTGATAATCCATATGCATTAAATTTATATTTACTAGCATATAATGCATCTGGTCAATTTGTTGAAGCAAATCGTGCCCTTAAAGAGAATATAAGAACTTATATATCACAATATCGTATGTTGACAGATGCTATAAATTGTAAAACGGCATTTATAATTAATTTAGCCGTCGACTTTGAAATTATTATACGTCCTAATTTTAACAGTAACGAAGTAATACTTGCATGTATTGCAAAATTAAAAACATTGTTATCAAATGAAAGAATGCAAATAAATGGGCCAATTGATATTTCTAGCTTAATTTCATCGCTAGATAAAGTTAATGGTGTACAAAGTGTTGTAGATTTTGATTTTACAAATAAAGTAGGTGGTGTATATTCTTCAAATATTTATGATGTGAAATCGGCTATTAAAAATAATATTTTATATCCTTCTTTAGATCCTTGTATATTTGAAATAAAATATCCAAATGATGATATAAAAGGAAGGGTGATTAAACCTTAAGGAGATTAAATGTATAGAATATTTTATGCAGAAAAGGATACAACTTTATACGAGCGTTATCCAGACCAGAATGCTGGTATTGACCAAATTCTAGAATTAACAAAAAATGTATCTGGTTCTAGAATTGAAGGTAAGATTCGTAACAAGACATATAATTCTAGAATATTAATTGATTTTGGTTCGGAAATTACTAGTTTAGCCGCGGCTGTTACTAATGGAAAAATTCCACCAATTGGTACTAGCAATGCATCCGCTTCTGTGTATTTATCTTTAAGATCATCAGATGCTTCCGATTTATTACAAACATATAATTTACAAGCATTTCCAATATCACAGTCATGGGAAAATGGAAATGGTTATAAAAATGATACTCCTAAAACAACAAATGGAGCATCATGGTATTATCGAAACTCAAAAGATCAGGCAACATATTGGAAAACAGGTTCTGTTCAATATAATTGGCAACCATCGGCTACCGAAAAATATTTAGGTGGTAGTACATGGATTACCGGTTCATCATATGAAGCATCCCAATCATTTAAAAATCAGATACCTGATATACGTATGGATGTAACTGATATAGTAAATAATTGGGTTAAAGGTAATATTTCTAATCATGGATTTATAATTAAACGTACAAAAGATGATGAATTATCTGGAGATGTATTAGGTTCGATTAAATTTTTTGGTAGAGAATCTCATACTATATTTGTACCTAGATTAGAAGTGATATGGGATAATACATTATTTACAAATACATCTTCTGCTCAAATTACATCTGACTCATATGTTCCGTATTTTAAAAATATAAAATCAGAATATAAAACATCAGAAATAGCAAAATTCAGAATAGGTGTACGTCCAGAATTCCCGGCAAAGGCATATGTAACATCATCATATTATTTAACCGGAGAACGATTACCTACATCATCGTTTTATAAAATTTTAGATACCGAGACTAAAGAGACTATTATTTCGTATGATACCGATGGGACTAGAATTGATTGTGATTCAAATGGTAGTTTTTTTAAATTAAGAATGGATTCATTTATGCCGGAACGATATTATCAAATAGAAATAAAAATAGAAAGAGATGGCGGAGATGATATACAAGTATTTGATGATTTTTATTTTAAGGTTATTAACTAATGATAGATCGTTCAAAATATAAAGAATATAAATTAGTACAAACACGTATACAAGGCAATTTAGACTTTGAGTTTGAATTTTTTGATGCAACAATGGATAATACTAACGAGGTAGCTACAGATGAATTTATTTCTGATGTAAAATTATCTGGTGATTTTCATGACGCATTAATTAATAACGAAGTTCAGATCGTTTTAAAGTCTGGTAATGTAGAACCTATATTAATTCCTAATTATGAAACGTTAGAAGTTATGTTAGTTGAACGTAAATTAACTTATAACTCAATACGAGTTCAAACAAATATAGATAATTTTACGTATAATAATCTAGAAACGTTAAATAATCGACAATTTGAATACAATAATATTATTAGATTTGAAAGTGGTTATAGACCAGCTTTTCCATTTTTTAGAGATCCAGGTGATTATTTAGATGGAAATGATTATAATGAACAAGTATATCAGAAACAAACGTATTTAGAAAAACTTCGCGCACGATTTGAAGGTAACATGATTATTTTAAATACTAACGGAGACCTCGAAGTGAAATCATTACGAATGATGATTTATGGTGATTGGAGAGCTGTTGCATTTGCTACGAGAGAAAATGGTCGGCCTTTTCCAGAATTAACTACATTAGAATATTATAATCATATTCTTGGATTAGAATTAAACTATAATGCTGCAGGAGATTGGTTTGATGACGATTCGGTGTTAAATGTAATGATTAATGAAGGAATAATTACCAATTTAAAAGATAATGGAACTAGTTCACCAGTATGGAATGATTTTGACCATTATGAATATGATGAAGGAGATCGCCGCGGTATAGATAATACAGATTACGTGCAGGTTAGTCGGTATCAACGATATATTAATGCGACAAATAATGAAGTATTTAATTTAGAATATATGCAACCATATGAACCAGCTGGTTCTGAGTTGTATTATAATGAGTATGGCGGATGGCAAGAAATATCGTAAATAATATAGAAAAAAGATTACTCAAAGATGGCATAGTCGAATGCCATTATTATACTCCAGATGGCACTCCACGGTATGTAGTGGGTGGTGTAATAAACAATCGTTTATTTGATTCATCAACTCTTTTAATAGATCATAACGCGGTATTAGATTCTTATAATATTCGCCGTGGAAAATTTAATGTTAATATAAATGTATATAATCCAATATTAGGAACATATGATTTTCCAATGTTATTTGTTAAGGAGATATCTCCGGATCGACGAGAATTAAAACTCGAGCATGTAATAGTTGATGATCCGGAAAATCATGATACAATGCTACAAGAATTTGTTGATAATTTAACTATTGATATGGAGCCTGTATTAAATTTTGGTCAGGATCAGCTTGTAAAAATTATTAATCAAGTAGTTATTAATGATGAATTAATAATAAGATTATTAGAGCCATTAGCACCAAATATCGAGGAAGGTCAATCAGCATGGATAGTTAATGAGGCCGCAGATTCATTTAATGATATTATAACTATAAATTCCAAAGATGATAATTCTAATTCATATACTGAACTACTTGGACCGAACTTTGATATTGAAACATCATATGGTACTATTACAGAGACAGATTTTGAATCATGGAATTCATTGTTAAATGCAAATACTGCCACATCTCAAGATATAATCGATAAAATGTTTTCCGGGTCTTTATCAGGTGTAAAATTAGGGGTAGATTATTCAGGTTTAAATAATTTTATACATTTTTCGTCTGCTAAAGAACGAGTTTCAAATTTTAAATATAAATTAGAATTAATTGAATATTATGATAATCGTGTCGGTATATTAAATGAGGCATCTGGATCAGATATATCTGCATTACAAAATAACGTAACTATAAATACTGATAAAAAAAATGATGTTATAGGTTCATTTGATGGATTTGAAAGATGGTTATATTCTGAATCAACATCAAGCTTATTTACACATCAAACAATGTATGAATCAGAGGAATATGAAATTGAAGGTGGCCGCATTGGGTCTCAATTATATCGTATTTCTTCGTGGCCTAAATATATTTCAAATGGTAAATATGTTTTACATCCTACAACATCACCGTTAGCAACTACCTGGTATGCGGATGTGTATGCAACAGCGTCTTTATATGATTCAGAGAATAATAATTCATTACAGAAAACAATTCCAGAACATATACGACGCGATGAAAATAATTCTCAATATGAATTATTTGTTAATATGATAGGCCATCATTATGATATCATATATTCATATATTAATAATTTATCAAAAATATATAAACCAGAAGAACATCCAGA
>Ga0181397_1000919_pt1 | contig 10865 bp, 4 predicted proteins | sample 20SPOviralmetaG_FD_130126 | JGI IMG/M metagenome (GOLD analysis project Ga0181397, IMG submission 130126) | Marine viral communities from the oligotrophic San Pedro Time Series (SPOT) site, San Pedro Channel, CA, USA - 20 SPOT_SRF_2011-02-23 | ecosystem: Environmental > Aquatic > Marine > Strait...
AGAAGAGTACTGGTTTACCTATAGGTATAGAGGCCCATTCTTTAGCTAATTCCTCATGGGCTTCAGCCCTAGTTACATTCTGCTCACCTCTTAACCAAGCCTGTAGCTTTGATCTTTTGCTTCCTGCTAAGTATTCTATAGCTATTCTGTCTTGAAGCTCTTGGTTAAACACTTCATCACCTGTTAAACCCATAGAGTTTATCGCACCTGCCATTGTTAAAGGAATTATTTGGTACGCTCCTACAGCAAAAAATTCTCTGTTATCTAGCTCACTATTTGAAGCTATATATTGACCATCTTTATTAGTATTGTCCTTTACATGTTTTAATAACTCGTCCATAGAAGCACCAGACTTAGCTAGTTGTACGGTCATAACTTCTTTTACAGTCATTTTTTCCAGAGGTTTAGAGTAAGTATCAGAATAAAAAGAGTCAAATACAGAGAATAATTTTCCTTGATCTCTTAATCTATCAGTGGTTCCATTATTAGCAGCACCATAACCACCGCTTTCTCCTTTAGCTATGAAAGAAAGAAGAGGGTTATTTGAATCAGATATTTCTGGACGTTTAGTTGCTGTACCACTACCTAATTTAGTTCTAGTTTGTAAGTCTAGTTCACCAGTAACTTCCAAACCATTCTCATACTGAAATGTTTTGACTGCATTTGTAGTGTTTGCTCCTGTTAAACCATCTACATTATCCCTATAATGTCCTGTCTCTTTTAGTAGAGATTGACTCTGTGCTAAGGCTTGTTTAGGTTCTTTAGGAATAACTTCAGTAGGGTCTTTATAGTCTTCATCTGTAGGTGAGATCTCTACTTTCCCATCGGTAGGCCGCACCCCACTAGCAGCAGTAGCATCAGGTATTTCTTTAACTTCAACATCTGGTTTCTCTGGTATAGGTTGATCGGTAGCTGGCTCCATTGTCATAGGTTCAATTAGTTCAGGAGGAGTAATACCCTCTCTAAAACTTTGAGAAAATTGCCTATCTGGATCAAAGGGTGCTTTATCAGATTGTGGCTGTTCTTTTACAATTACACGATCTTCTATCGTGGCTGCTCTCATAGCACCCATCGCACCTTTTATATTTTCGTTTAGTTTACCAGCAAATTCCTTTGCAATTAGAAGACCATTATCAAGTGACACATCACCCTTGTCCACTGCAGCTATAGTCTCTACTACTTGCTTGCGCTCTACGTCTACTACTAGATCACCACCTGATAAAGATACATCAGTCATTACTTTTTAACTCTTACCCCACCTGCGCTATCAACGTAGTGTTCACCACTACCTATTGATGCCATTATTTTAAGGTCTGTTTCTTTGTTGCCTGACCACTCGATAACCCAAGGGTTCGCTAGTGTACCTTGTCCTTCTGAAGCAGAGGTTTCTACTTCTTTAATCAAGCTTTGCTCTAGGTCTCCTGTAAGTACACCTAGTCTACGTAGATTTTTTATGTAGTATTTCTTCTTATTAGAGTTCTTCAACACTTTTCTGTAGTCAGCGTAAGCTGTCTGAAACTTAAACCCTTTATCTTCTATTTGACTTCTTTCTAAAGTTTCTAATCTACGTCCTCTGTCTGCTATCATAGCTGTGATGTCACCATTGTACCTTTTGTTAGCGTACATCCTGACCATATCACCTACTTCTTTATCCATTCTTATTTGACCAGTATCTAGCCTTTGCTCTAAGTCATACTTTATTTCTCCAAGACCTGTAACCTTAAAGTAAGACCCTTGAGCAGAGCCTGATGTAGCAGTATTGACAAGTTGTAACTGTTGTATAAGTGCATCTCCTAACCTGTCTCTAGCTAGTTGTGCTTTCTTAGGGTCAATGTACTCGATAACCTGAAGTTTCTTAAACATATTCTCATTGAATATTTGATTTAATGTTTCTTCTTTAAATATTTCTGGGGAAGTAGATATTGTTACAGAGGTTTTAGCAAGACCTTGTAAGAAGTTATCCCTGTGTTCTGGTAAATTCATACTAGTAGACTCAACATGATTTATACTGTTAGTTGAGAAAAAGAAAATTATATCTTTACGTTTTGTGTTACTCAATTCTTCAGTATTTTCTATCTCATCTTGATCGTGTAGGTCTACTGTTCCATCTAAGGATACTGTTGAAACTTCAGGTCTGTCAGGATCATAACTAAATAAGTCAATGTACTCCATGTCCTCTGCTTCTAGGCTTTGCATAGTAGTCTGTAATTTAACAATCTCATCACCCAATAATTGAGTTGCATCAAAGTTACCAGATAGCAAAGCACTTCTCAGGATAGGGTTATCAACATTTTTGTTGATGTATTCTAACATAACTTCAGTATTCTGTCTGATATGACCAGCCACCGTAGCATCTAAAACATTTTGATCGTAGTTTTTTAGATTATCCAACTGTGTTTTTAACAGGTCTAGCTCATCAAATAGTGGTTTGGTAACACCTTCTTTTAGATTAGCTGGTATCTTGCTTGTTATGGCACTTCTTAATTGAGTCAACTGTACTTCTAACTGCATAATGTTTTCAGGCATAACACTTTTACCTGCCTGAAGTTCTATTTGCAATCCTGTCATAACCTGAGCTTCAAGGTTTCTTATTAGTTCTTTAGCCTTAGGGTAATACTCATTCCTGAATTGGGCTTCATCCATTATTTCAGCGTTTGCAATGTATAAAGAAGCAGCTTCTGTATTTTGAACATTTTTAACAGCTAACCTAAGTAAATCTTGTTGTGTATAAGATTCTTGGGTTGCTTGTAATTGTTGTTGAGCTAGTCTTAAATGACCAGCATTTTCTTCTATCTTTTTAAGAGCAGAATCGAAAGCTGCTTGCTCAGGATCAAAACCTAAGTAGTCAATGTTTATACCAGCTAACTTAACTAGATCAGTCTCCGCTTGACCTACCCCAAAACCAGCGTTTTGATACTCTGTAAGAGCAGCGTTTATTCTTGTCCTTTTATTAAGAGGACTCATACCTTTTGCATCATTGACAGCTTGGGCTAATTTTCCAAAAGCTCCCCTTTTTATAGAACTTTCTGTAGGAGCAGAAGCTTTCTTAGCCCTATCCAAAGCATCTAGTGTTTTGAAAACACCATCACCTAGCTTTACAGCACCACTTACAGCTATTGCTGTGTCACTTGATGAGGGCATTTGAACAGCTTGTTGATAAGCTACCCCTTCATCTTTAATGTCTATGGAGTAATCAACCATAGTAAATCCTTACCTAATCTGTTGTGTTAACATATCTGTTTGAAACTCTAAGCCAAGTCGAATAGCGTTTCTAAAGTAATTCATAACTGAGTCAGGGTTTATTAAACTTCTCTGTAACTCTAGCATTAAATTACTTGACAACCTAGAAGAAAAAATCTCGTCTTGTATTTCTTGTCTAAGTTTTAGTCCCCTTACCATATCATCTTTATCGCCTTCTGTCAAGAGGTTATCTGCTTGTATAGCTTTACTCTGCAATCTTTTTCTCATATCTTTGTAGTAGTTGTTCTTAGAGTAAACCATTTCTGTGTAGTCATAGTAGTTTTGTACAGGAGCAGGTACTGCACCAAACAGAACTGCTGCTGCTGACATAGGGTCTAAGTTAGATACTACGTCTTTTCTTGTTCTACTTCTGTATGATCCAGTTTCTATAAGTTCTCTTATCTTTATGCCTTTGTCAACAGTAGATAAGTTACGAACTAACTGAGTTAAGTCCTCTCTGACCATCTCAGTCCTACCTGACACTAAGCTAGTTACTGCAGTAGAGGCTACAGCTAACATATCTCTAGATATTTCACCTGATGGACCTAGTAAGGCTGTAATAAAACTTTCTTCTGTAAGCTTCTTGTGTGTATCAAAGAACTGATCTATAGGTGCTACCCTAGTTGCATAAGCTGTCTCAGTTCCTAGAGCATTTGACAACAGTGCATCTATCAAACCGTACTTAATTCTGTTATGAAAGATTACAGCGTCTTCACTACTAGGGTCAAAACCCATTTGTTCAGTAAAGTAATTGGCTAACTTACCTGCACCAAGACCTGTTAGTCCAAACATCGGTCCCATGACCATAAACATTCTAACACGCTCACCAGCAGTAAAGTTTCTACCTACTACAATGTTCTCCATAGCACGTATACTAAAGGATAGCCATTGTGTAGGCACTCTCATAGGCCCACTCTGAGCAAGGTTACGTGACTGAGTAGTCATTCTAAAGGTTAGGTCTTGCTCTCTGTTTGTTATCCAGAGTTTACCGTCTGGTGACAGTGGGTCTATGTTAGGTCTTCTAGCTCTGTGCTCTAAGAAAGCTGTAATAACACCAGTTAAACGTGATACTCTTTCACCCTCTCTAAAGAACATAGTACTGTAGTCTAAGAAAGCACCTACTTTCTCTTGGGATTTACCTGCTAGGGTGCTTGCTGTTCCAAAAGTATTTGGGCCTTGAAGTTCTATAACCTCATTGTTGATAAAGTTTCTACCACTGTCATCCATGTACTTGAGTAAAGTGTTTAACTCTGTTTCCTCGATACCAGAGAACTTAGATAGTCTTTGAACTGCTAGTCTTCTAGAGGCTGAGTCAGGTGCGTTGGCTAACACCATCATAGGTGTCACAAGCCCTAGAGCCTTTAGACCTTGCTTTGGTGATATTGCAGCTACTGTTAGAGAGTGTATACCCTGTAACACAAACTGATCAGGATTAAAGAAACCAAACTTAGAGTAGAAACCTACCTGCAATAGTCTAGACGCAGGGTCAGCCTTAGTAAAGTCTATCTTCTTACCTGTTTTACCAAAGACAAACTCTGTAGCAGAGGATGTAAAGCTATCCCACCTGTCACTAAACCAAGTAGACTGGTTCATTCTTCTTTTAATTACATCTTGCTGCTCTCTAAGTTGTGCAGCTAGGTCATTATACTTACCTGTCTTAGTAACCTCAGCTTGCATAAACTTAGTATAATAATCATTCTTTGCTGTACCCTTTGGAAAGGTTACAATACCCTCTGTATTCTCAGCAAGTTTGACCCAACCAACCATAGCACTTTGAGATGCTGTACGATTAGCATAACCAAAAGTTTCTGAAGCAAACTGGTCAGCTATTGTAGATATAGGACTTGCGTTAGTAACCTTCTTACCGCCAAATTCCATGAGAGGTGTGTCGCCACGCTTCATGTTTAGCCTTGCACCCACCACCTCACCAAAACTTGCACCAGCTAATGATGGGTCTTCTCCAGCTTCTTCAACTCTAACTTTCTGATCTCTAGCTTTAACTTTGAACTCTTCTGTAAATCTAAAGTTGTGTTTTAGTGCTTGAGCTTTTAGGTCTTCTAGGTCTGTTACGTGTTTGTACCAATCATTGTTGGCACGTATTACATCACCTAGTTCATCGTACTGCTGTTTAGAAAGCTCAAGTTTTTGTATATCATCTACACCCATGTCATTCATCAATGACCTGACTTTAGTTGTTATATTGTTAAGTTGTTTTACTGCAAGTTCAGCTTGTTCTTGACCAAAAGACCCAAGTAAAGTTCTAAATCCTGTGGATACTGTGTTACCAGATAGCAGTGTTTGCTCTTTTACAGCCCCTACAAACCACCTAAACTCTGCATTTGTCCTAGGTCCACCTGCATTGTAAGGCATTACGTCTACACGCTCTAGTACACGCACAGAATCTACGTTAGTTACATACAAATGATCTGCGAATGTGTCAGGTATTTTAAATATAGGCTGATCTGACTTTAATTCACTAGGTCTGAAAGAGCCACCATTACCACCTTTTGCTTTTAGGTCTAGTATTAACTCGTTATCAGGAACATTAGAGACACGGTAGCCTATCATACCTACTTCGTCTGTTATGTTGACAAACACACCACCTTCAGCTACTACACGCTTTAATCTAGCAGAGGACTGAATGTGCCAAGAAGCGTCACTTATATCGACTAAAGCGTCATACGCATCGAGAACCTCTTTTCTTGGCTTTTGTTGGTACATTGTTTTGTACATAGCCTCAAAGGATTGTCTTGTAGGATACTTTCTTTCAGCAGACAATTCACCATCACGTAGCTGAGTAAGAAAGTCAGATAGGTTTTCTCTTTCTTTACTATTTATTTTTCTTATAAGCTTTTCGTAAGGTTTTATTTGATTAGATATTAGCCCTTGACCTGCTTCAGCTTGTAAGAACTTACCGCCAATTTTGTCACCAAGCCTAACTGTAGCAGCACCAAATAACTTATTCATAAAATTACCTACAATACCACCTTGAAATTCAAATCTTGGTATTTCATCTGGTAAACCTAGGGCATCTATTCTTTCTTCAGCTTCAATAAACCAACCTCTACCCTCTTCTCTTTTTACAACCTTGAGGCTAGGGTCTTGTTTAGCTATAGCTTCAGCGTCCATCTTTCTTCTGAAAGGAGCACCTGAGCCATCCTTACCTAACCTGACAACTACCTTGTAATCATCTGAACCTTCATCAATAACTCTAGTTTGTTTTACGTTTACTACAGCATCATTGACACTTGCTGAGATACGTGCTGCTGTTTCTTCAGAAGTTCTTCTTAAAGTTTCTCTTGAAACTAGTTCACCAAAGCTACCTCTTCTGTTAGCTCTTTCTAAAAACTCAAAGATAGCATTTTTTCTTACAAAGTCACGAAAGGTTACACCATTAGGTCTGCTTTTTGGCCCTGATGTAGGGTCTAAAGCTTCTGGTAAAATTCTTCCTGATGTCACTACGTCAGTCTGTACACCAGTATCATCTACTATTTTACCTACAACATTAGCAGCAGCTTCTTCTCCATTAATAACAGCTACAGTATCTACAGGTTTTCTAGATGAAGCTAGTCCAGAAATTTTTGCTGTTATTGATCCTTCATCACCAGTTACTTCTTTGACACCTCTAGTCACTAAAGACTTCAAAGGAGAAGATACAGCTTTTGTAGTTCCTAGTGTTGCTATATCTACTGCACCAAAGATAGCCCATAGGTTTGCCATAGGGTCATCACCTAGGTATGTAGCGTCATTGGCTGCTTTGTACAGGTTCCATATACTGTCATCAGAAAAGAAACCTTCGCTTTTACGTTCTTCTATGTAGTCCTTAGCCCACTCCTTGAACTCTCCTGCAGACATCGTGTTGAAAGCACCACGTATTTCTTTTCCTTCACGGTTAGACCTGTAGGTTACGTTCTCAAAAGCACCTATAGTTATTTCTCTTAAAACATTAACATCTAAGAATGAAAGTATTTTAGAAATAGTAGACTGATCATTTGCTTCTAGCTCTTCAGTTACTAAATCATTCCATATCTTCATGTTTCCTAGAGTACGAGCAGCGTAACCATTGATGCCGTTGTCGTTTATCATAAGCCCTTGGATCAAAGAGTACTCACCAAGGGTCATATCTTCACCCTTTTCTGTACGTTCTTTTATCAAGTCAGCCATTTCTGAGGCACTGAGTCCATCCTCATATGCTTGTTCTATAGCTGACGCAAAGTTGAAGTTTACACTGTTCTGTAAAGCTACAACCTCAGAGTCGTTGATACCTTGAGTAAGCTCTGCTGACACCTGATCAACAGGTATATCTGTAGCTATAGATATTTCTTCAGCTTTATTTTGGTCAACGGTTTTGAAAGGATTAAAAGATTTCTCTTCTTCTCTCTCGTACTCACCGTCAACTAAAGCTAATTCATTGAAGACTTTATCTTCAAGAGTTAATAGTGTTGACATTATCGTCTACCTGCTTCACCGCCACCCATTCCGTAGGGTTGTTGTTGATAAGGTAATGGACTTGCAACAGAAGTTCCTGCATTAAACATACCACCTATAGTACCTGCGCTACCTATCATATTCATACCAAACCCTGCTATGTTACCGTACATCCCTGAGAGCGCAGTCTGTGTGCTTTGAATACCAGAGAGTGCAGTAATCTGTTGATTGAGACTAGATATTTGTGCTCCATAACCTAGGTTAGCTCCGAATTGAGAGGATAAACTAGCCATACCACCTGCTGCAGCAGAAGTTTGTACCCCTGAAGCTGCTGCGGCTGATGCAAAACGTGACCTTGTTCTCAAGAAAGACCTAATAGCAGTTCTCCTTTGTCTTGTTTCTGCAGCCTTTTGTACTCTTACTTGTGTTTCAGCAGCAGACCTTGCTGCACCAGCAGCAGCCTTTGCAGACTTAACACTTTTTACTGTGCCGACTGCAGCAGCAGTAGCACCAGCTACAGCAACACCACCGACAAGTGTAGCTGCACCAGCCCCTGCTCCTAAAAAAGTACCTACTGCTGCTAATGTTGTTGCTACCATTTTAAACCTCTTTCATATATGTAGTTTCACACTTAGAGTAACCCATTCGTGTGTATAGTTTTTCTAGACTAATTATACCGTGAATATCACCCATACAAACATAGTTTGCATTATTATTTTTTGCCCAATCTTCAAAAGTTTTTAACAAAAGTATAGAACCTTTTTTACCTCTGTAATCCTTAGACACAAACCAAGCAAGTTCAGTAGCTATTATAGTTTGTGACATATACATTTCATTTAGAAGACCCACTATAGCTCCTACAATTTCACCATCGTCTTCAAAAACAAAAACTGTAGTGTGAGGACTTTCTATAGCAGTATTTATAAAATGCTCTGTTTTATCTTTGTTCCATTTGTGTGTTGATGGGGCTTCTTTTGAGAATTCTTTAGCAAGTATAAGTATATCAAAGGTATCTTCAATACTTGCTTTCCTAACAAGTGTTTTAGACATTAGTATCTAGGGTTCCTTCCTTGTACCATGCCCCAACCTAGGAGCAAGAAGTCTTTACCCTGTTCACTTTCGTATTTTACTCTCATGGATCGTCCGTGTCCACGTATTTTTGTTCTTGAAGTTATGACATCATCTGGATAGTTGAAGTCACTAAGATCACTATTGTTAGGAAACACAGGAAACTTTAATCTATACACCTGTTGTGATGTACCAAAGCTTTCAGAAAAATCCCAAGCAGCAGAAACTTTTAGACCTGACGGTCTTATAGACTCGTAACCATCATTCTCGTTACCTGTAAAGCCTGTCTCTGTCACCCTACAGTAAGTAACAATATAAGGTGCGTTCTTTTTAGTTATCACATCACCCATAAAATCATAGCCTGTTTCAGCAAATGATGAGTAGTTTGTGTTTGTCCAATCAAGAAAAGTAATTCCTGTAAATGCACCAAAGGTTATCTTGTTGTTTGATCCTTCTCTACAAATAAGAACAATAGCTGGATCACCTGTGTTTGTATTAGATATTTGTGTAGACACAACGTCATTACCATTAGACGTAACAACATCATCTGCACCGTTGTTTGATGTAACGTCTAGAGCAACCTCACTAGCGCCATACCCTGAGTAAAAAGCTAGTCCAACCACACAGTCTGTGTTAGACGTTTGATCTGATATTTTCCAAGGGAAGAAAGCTTGTAGAGGTACATCAAGAATTAAGAAGTTATTTAGTTTAGAAGCTACAGTTTCACTTGCATCGGGATAACCCCAGTATATTCTTTTGTTGATAGCGTCATAAACTGCAGTTACTTTTAGTTTAGCGTCAGCGTCAATAGCATCCCAAAAGGTTTGTACTGTAGGTATAGTCAAGTTCTGTTCTTGACCTTGACCTGATACAGGGTCTGTAGTTAGTGTGTGTATACCAAACCTTGACCACCAGAAAGGAACACCCTCAGCTTCTACGAATGTTTGAGGCTGTAAGATACCTACTCTAGTAACTCTGTTGACAGAAAAAGAACTAGCTCTAAAAACACCATCGACACCTGCTATCTGCCATACACCATTCTCAGCAAATACGAAAAGAGAGTTTTGGTAAGCGTATAGTCTTTGTATCTTAACAGCGTCAGGTATCCTTATAACACCACCGTCTGTATCAAGAAGGTCTGATAAGTATTCTGCTGTAGGGTCATTCTGTTGATGACATATACCTAGGTCATCTACTGTTTCAACTAGTTTAGAGAAGACTATTGTACCAGCATTTTCAGCACTGTCAATACCTGCGTAGAACACCCTACCAGAAAAAGACTCAGCGCATCTAAACCTTGAAACTTCTGTGTCTGTAGGTTTAGTTAGACCACTGAGTCCTGAAGCCGTAGCTCTGTCTTTAGTAAAGAAGTCTAGTATGTAATGACCGTTACCTGTTAGAGTAGTACCACCATAAATTCTATCCCATTCTGCTGCGTCAAAGTCTCCATCAGAATCTTTACCTGCGTACCAAGGATGAGTTAAGGGTGGGTGTTTACCTGAGTTTGCCCCTGACCAAGTAGATAAAGCTGCTGCACCTTTTGTACCTACCCATCCAGCGTTTTGTGTATCATACTTTCTGTTTTGAGAAGGAGAAGATTTTTCTTCATAGTACTCTGAGGTATTACCTTGAAATTCAAAGTCTCTAACTTTAAAGTTTACCTGAGTTACAGTAAATGTTCCTGAACTATACTGAATAGCTATAGTGTTTATCTCAGGGGAAGATACAACTAGAGTACCTTTGATTGATGTAAACTGACACTTAGCTGTATCTGCGCCAGCAGACCCAGACTGTTGGTAAGAGGATAGGTTTACTGAGTTAGACTCTACTTGGTTAGAGTAGGGTAACGCACCTTTATTGTAGAAGTAAAGAATAGCACCCTTTTGAAAAACTAGAAACTCTAGGTCAGCGTTACCACCTACGTTTACCCAAGAGCCTGTAGCTGTTTGCTCAGAGTTACTAAGAGTATAAGAAGACAGTACATTACCTGTCTCATACTCTACGCCTAAGCGTCTACGTCTAGTACCATCCCTACGTAGGTCACAGTTTAGTTCATCAACAGAAGCACCTTCAGGAAATGTAAGTTCAGCAGCCTCAGTTACAAGACCTTTGACAAAGTTGTTAACTGC
>Ga0181397_1000920_pt1 | contig 10864 bp, 18 predicted proteins | sample 20SPOviralmetaG_FD_130126 | JGI IMG/M metagenome (GOLD analysis project Ga0181397, IMG submission 130126) | Marine viral communities from the oligotrophic San Pedro Time Series (SPOT) site, San Pedro Channel, CA, USA - 20 SPOT_SRF_2011-02-23 | ecosystem: Environmental > Aquatic > Marine > Strait...
ATAATTGAGTACGTGATTTATAGATTGCTGAGTAAGTTCAGCTTGATTTACTGTTTTGTTCATTTCGTCAAAAGCTTTTGACCAAGACCAGTTTGAAGGATTATTTATATTATACATAGTTATTATTTTTAAGAGTACATTACGTAGTCACATATTGTTATTAGTATTGTACAGATTAGTATTGCTAAGAATAGTTTTTGTTCTTTATTCATATTATTTATTTTAGTAACCGAGTGAGAAATCGAATCTCACTTCCAACCATTTCGGCTATGTGCTGAGTCATATGCTCGTTATATTTATACTCTCTAAGGTATGACTATCAACTAAGAGTTTTAGTTTATTAAGACTGAGTACTTAATTCTCTGCAGAATTTTGGAACAGTATTACTATTTGTATATGATTTGTAGTTTTGGAAACAACTCATTGATTCAAATTTTTCTTGAAATGTAGAGTAAATTTCATCATGATCATAAGTAAAAGTTATATCTTTATTGTTAGTGAAAGTTATTACTGTATTTGTACCGAGTAATGATTTTCTGATTACAAATCTTTTAGTAGTTAAGTTATTAGTTTTCATAGTTATTATATTTATTTATTTATATTTAGTTTAGTTTATTATATTATCTTTTTGTTGTCGTATTTAGTTTGTACAAGTGTACATTTGTTTATTAGTTATTTTTAGTTGTATGGTCTAGCACATGTATTCTCTGTAATTTACATTATATTCCATTAAATGATATATAATTTATAATTCCATTAGTGATTACATTGTAAGTTATAATAGTTATTATAGAAGTGATAGACATTGTTAGTATTATTAGTTCTATGTTTTGTTTAAGTTTAAGCATTTGTTGTATTGTTTAATTGTTTATTAGATTATCAGTACATAGTCGTATTTAGTTTGTAATAAATATGGAAATATGAAAAGGGTGGGGCCTTATAAAAAAAACGCTAAATGTTTTATGGAAAATATAAAAAAATATGGCCGGCCGCCAAAAATAAAAACAATTTTGATTTAAGAACGTAAATAGATTACGAAGGGGGCAACACAAAACTCCTATATTTGTCATTACAGGGTGACATTAGCCGCTTAGAGCTACTAATAAAGGGCATTTGTCACTATATAATTAGGTAAAAACTAGTGATTTTATGTAATATAGTAAAATAAGACAAAAAACTAATTATTATGAAAAAAGAACTTGGCCCAATGGCTAAACTACACGGAGGACCAGACAATAAGGCCACAGGAAATGACAAGAATAACACCTCAGATTCTAGTTTGAGCCAAGTAGCTTCAAATATACCTGACTTAATGAAAGATATAAATGCTATTAAGTCTAGATTTAAGAATTTTGAACAAGATAAAAAAGATTACCATACTTTTGGAAATCCCAAAACCTTAACAAGGGCCAAAGACGGCAAAGTTATCGATACTAAAAGCATCGACGAAGGAGAATTTAGTAAAGTAAAAACAATGCCTCCATTAAAGCCAATAGTAACTGGACCAAAAGACGATCAATATTACGTAAACGATTAAATTAACAAATAAAACTAAAAAAATGGCTTATAAAATGAAAAAAGGTGCAACAGCTATGTATGGACCAAAAGCAATGATGGAAAAAGGCCCTATGGCTATGAAACCTAAGGGACCATCAGCAAGAGGAGTAATGGACTCTGATACTGAAGACAACCCTACAGTAGACATCGAAAAAGGTAAAGCGGAAGGAAAATCATTAGGATCTACTGCAATGAAGCCTAAAGGACCTATGGCTTACAAAAAAGGACCTATGGCTAAGCAAACTTCGGCTGAGCACTATGCAATGAACGCAAGACATGACATGAAAACTGGTGAAGGCACTAAAGCTGATGTTATGTATGACATGAAAAAAGCTTCAGAATATGGATACAATAGCTCAGTTAAAAAAGCACAGCCTCACAAACACTAAAAAAGATTAAAAAAAATACCAATGGCAATAATATATACATATCCTATTAAGACTGCAGCAGATGCAGGGGACCTGGTATTAATATCAGATTCTAAAGATGGAAATAAAACAAAAAATACTTCTATATCTTCTATTAAAGATGTTATAGACGTAGTTGACTCTATATCTCCTGGACCTGGCATATCTGTTAGTAGTCCAACTGGAAATGTTACTGTAGGTAATACAGGCGTATTATCTTTAACTGCTGGTAGTAATATATCTTTGTCTGGGTCTACTGGAAACATAACAATAAGTACATCAGCTTCTAACGTAGATGGATCTGGAACTACTAATAGAATACCAAGATGGACTGATTCTAATACTTTAGGAGATAGTCAAATATCTCAAAATGGATCTTCCATAGGTGTTGGAGCGGCACTAGGTACAGCAGTTGGTGCTTTAGAAGTGTATAATGGAGCTTTAAATAATCAATTATTTATAACTTGTCCGGACACAAGCCAAGCAGCAATTAATTTTGGAGGTATATCTAACAAATACAAAGGTAAAATAAACTACTCTGATAATGCAGATGTTATGATGTTTCATACTAACTCAAGTGAAAAGATGCGTATAGCTTCTACGGGTAAAGTTGGTATTGGTACAACTAGTCCAGATTCTATACTAACAGTAAGAGCTGCAGGTGCTGATGTTGGTATACCCGTTATAAAAACTTCTGTTAGTGGATACGCTAACGGTGTTACTTTGATAGGAGATAATTATGTCGCAGGTAAAAGTCAAATTAATCTTGGAATTTCTTATAGTGGAGCAAATGCAGTTCTTTCAAGAAGTGTAAAAGTTAGTGATACAACAGATGATGTTTTCTTATCGTCTCAAGATATTTACTCTACAAATCCAAATGCCTTTGTATTAGATAGAGATGGTTCTTTTAGATTTTTTAACACCTCAACAAATGCTAATACCCCTGTTGGTACAGCTGTTAGCTTAAGTGAAAGAATGGCTATAACTAGCGCAGGTGATATTGGGATTGGAACATCATCTCCCGCTGCTAAGATGACAATAGCTGATGCCGCTCCAATATTAAGAACCGTAAATACAAGTGGTACTAATAATGGATATTACATGAATATTGGTATGTTTAGTGGTAGAGCTACACTAGATGCTTATACAAACTCAAATGGTTCTGCGCCTTTATATTTTGCTACAGGAGGTTCTAATAGAATGCAGTTAAGTGCAACAGGTAATCTAAGTCTTGGACCATTTCCAGGAACGGAGAAATTAAACGTAGATGGAACCGTAGATCTTACAAACTTAAAAGTAAGTGGAGTTCAAGGTAATAGTGGTGATGTTTTAACCTCTAGTGGTACTGGTATTTCTTGGGCACCTGGTGGTGGTGATAATTTAGATCATTGGTTTGCCGGCTGCGCAAGTGTAGGGTCGTCTTCTAGCAGCGCAACTAATCCCAGACAAGCTTCTTTTACTTTTCCTAATGAAGTTGGATCATCTAACTTCGGACCGTGTATTCCAATTATGGCTGATATAGAAGTAATGAAAGTTGCAATTAAATGGAACGGTAGTAATACTCCTACAATAGGCGCTAGCGGAACTGTTGATTTTAAATTAGGTATACTAACTAATGGATTTCTTAACCCGGATACACAAGAAGGTACTGTAAATTACACTAATGTAGCTAATTTAACATCATTACAAATTACATCTGCAGATTCTGGAACTTGGATATATAAATTCCACAACTTTGCAGGAACAGGAGTAACTCCAACTTTCAATACTGGACAGGTAATGGTATTAGTTTTCCCAAGACCAACAGTAGGTTGGACAGGTACTGGCGCTACTAATGGTGACTTACAAATGACTATGCAAGTAAAATACATATAAAATTAAATAACCGAACTATCAAGTGATAGTATATAATAACCAACGTTTAACTTAAAACCAAATACAATGACGTTTTTGTATACCCGCACTAACACGTGGAATAGTGCACCACAACCAAATGAAGAAACCATAAAAGCATGGAAACATATTTCACAGAAGAAAAACTGGAGAATAGTTCAATTGCCTAATGGATTCTTACAAACCGAATATAAATCTATCGACTCAGATGATTGGATCGATGTTACCAGAAGAGAAACAATAGCTGGAGCAGAACAAGCAATAGATGCTTCTATTGAACATTATTCTAAAAAGCTAGAGTTTACCAAAGGACCGAAAGTAGTTAAAACCTTCGAGTAAATATTCAAAATCAATTATATCAAATTAAATTAAATGCAAGAATTAAAGTTAGTTAAAAATCTGGCTTTTGGTGATAGCGCCAGAAGTCAGATATTAACTGGTGTTGAAAAACTTACCAATGCAGTAGGCTCAACGCTAGGAGCAAGTGGCAAATGTGTTATATTAGAAGATAGTAACGGCACACCGCAAATAACAAAAGATGGAGTAACAGTAGCTAATGCTATTACGTTGCAAGAGCCATTAGAAAACATCGGAGCTACATTAATTAAACAAGCAGCTCAAAGAACAGTAGCAGATGCTGGTGATGGTACAACTACAGCTACAGTGCTAGCTAAAGCCATATTAGATCAAGCTACAGAACATTCACTTCTTGATAATCCAAGAGAAATGAAACTAGGTATTGAGTCAGGTGTTGATAAGGTTATAAAATATTTAAATAAAAAGTCTAAAAAAGTTACTGGTAAAAAGATTGACCAAGTGGCTACTATATCTGCTAACAACGATAAAGAGTTAGGAAAAGTTATAGGTGAAGCATTTAGATTAGTAGATGAAACAGGTGTTGTTATGATGGAAACAAATGAACAACCTGAAACTGTCGTGGAATTAATAGAAGGTGTTCAGTATGACCAAGCGTTAAAGAACAACCATTTTATTACTAATAAAGAAAAAGGGACGGCAGAATTAGATAATCCATTAGTTTTAATAGTTGAATCGCAAATACCTAACGTTAGGAAAATACAATCAGTTCTTGAGTATGTGATTAAAACTGGTAAAAGTTTACTTATTATTGCAGATGTTGACCAACAAGTAGTTTCCGCGCTGGCAATGAATAAATCTAAAGGAAACATAAAAGTTAACATTGTAGATGCTCCAGTATATGGAATAAGCAAAAAAGATGTATTATCAGACCTATGTGCCGTAACTGGCGCTACGCTAGTTAACGAAGACCTAGGAGATGATATGGACATAATACAACCAGAACATTTAGGAACATGCATTAAATCAGTAACCAATCATGAAGAAACTATATTACAAGTGGATATTGCCGACAAAAGTGAAGTTAAAGATACGATTAGGCTACTTGAAGATCAAATTAAAGAAACTAAAAACCCTAATATTATCATTAGGCTCGAAAAAAGATTAGCTAAGTTAAAAGCTAAAGTTGCCGTAGTAAAAGTAGGCGCTAATTCTGAAATAGAGTTAAAAGAAAAGAAAGATAGGGTAGAAGATGCTATTTGCGCTACAAAAGCCGCGATTAAAGAAGGTATAGTACCAGGTGGTGGTATAGCTCTTTTAAATGCTAGCTTTAATTTAAAACCAACCTGTATAGGTGAAGAAGTATTATATCAAGCCATAAGAAGACCTTATGAATTAATATTAAAAAATGCAGGGGTTGAAGAATTAAAAAAGCTTGAAGAAGGTAAAGGATTAGATGTGGTTACAGGAAATACGGTAGATATGGTAAAAGCCGGAATTATAGATCCTTTGTTAGTTACTAAGAGTGCATTAGCTAACGCGGCTTCAGTAGCCACAACTATATTATCAACTGATTGTGTGATTAATAACATAAGAATATGAAAGCGGTAGGTAAATATTTAGTTATAGATCCTATCAAAGAAGTTGATACGACTACAAAAGGAGGTTTAATTCTAGCTGAAAAGCAAAGAGAAGACATAAGATACAGAAGAGCTAAGGTTGTAGAACCTGGCTCTGATGTAACTTTATTGAAAACAGGTGACGAAGTTTACTATGATAAAGCAGCTGGATTCAATATTGAAATAAAAAAAGAACAATACAAAGTTATTAAAGAGCAAGATGTTGTAATAGTGTTATGAGAAAATTAACATCATCAGATCTGAAAGATTTAAAACTTTTAAAACATTACAGGATAATACGTAAATGGGCGTGTAAAACCTGTGATATTAAAGATGCGGATCTTGAGCTTTTAATATATCTTGACGCTATTGAATTCTTTAATAAAAATGATTTTATAACAGGTACATATTCTTATAGCTGGGATAACAGGCGCTGGAACAGATTATTGAAACAAGGGTGGATTACAGTGTGGCGTAAAAGAAACCACACCACTCAAAAATATCATATATATAAAGTTTCTTATAAGTGCAAACAGTTAATAAGCAGAATGTATCGTATTATGTTAGGTGAAGAGGATATTCCTAATAACTTAAAACAAAATACATATTCTAACAAAGTTTTAAGCTTTTCTATAAATAGCTTGAATAAAGATAAAAATAGATAATATGCCACTAGTAAGCCCAATAGACATAGCTGCACTGTCAAGTCCAATACCAATACCAGAAAACACTGGTGGTGGTTTTGACTCTAATACTCAACAGAATTACATTGCAATGGCAAAAGGATCTGGTGTTTTAAGCCCTATAGGTAGTGGAAATACTACGCAGTTAAGGTCTGGCACTACAGGTGGCGGAAGTAACATGGATTTAATGCCATCTCAACAATTTAATTCAGCAGCTGAGTATGGAAGTATAGAAGGTGAAGCTTTAGAGTCAGGTGGTGCTAATGTTGGAGGACTAGTTAAAACAGAACAAGAAGTTATACCTACTGATATAAAGTTTGCTACACAAGAGGATGAAATTTTAGATAAGCAAGAAACACAATATGATGATCAGGTTAGTGAGTATGATGATGCTTTTAAAGGAGAGGGAGAAATAGGAAAAACCGCTCTTGGATTATATGATAAAGCAAAAGATGTTATTACTGATAGTGATATTTATAAGAAATTTGAAGAATCAAAAGTAGGTCAAAAATTAAATGAATTTAAAGAGACAGGAATAGGTCAAAGAATATCTGGATTAGGCCAAACAATAGATAGTAAGATAAAAGAAAAGATAGAAGACAGAACTAGTGGAATGAGTGGCGCTAGAATGGTAAAGCGTAAAGATAGAAGAGATGATAGAGACGCTAGAAAAGATGCAGGTTTAAAGGGCAAAGAAAAAAGATTAGCTAGAAAAGCTCAAAGAAAAAATAGAAAATCAGCTTTTAAAGATTTTAAAGATAATCTACTTGATGATGCATATGTAGATATAACTAATTTAGAAAATTAAAACAAAAAAAATGAGAAAAGGAATAGCAGGATCAGGGGTTAAACTTCCTACACCACAAAGATGTATGCCAGCTGGCACTAGAAATATGGATTCTAGAGATGAAAATATTGAAGTTGATTTAGAGATAGATAATATTCAATATAAAGGTAATCCAGCATTATTAGCTCAAAAATAATGGGACTAGAAGATTTAAAGTTATATTGTTTAAATATAACTTCATTCACTATAGCAAGCCTAGACTGGATGGAACCAGCGTTGGAAATAATATTATTATTAATGACTATTGGATATACAGCGCATAAATGGATTAAATTAAAAAATAAAAAATAATGGCAATTAGTTATAAATGGAACATTAACCAAATGAACGCACACGTTAAATATGAAGGTAAAGATAATGTGATTTTTAATGTTCATTGGATTTACACTGGGTCAGAAGAGTCTGGAGATGAAACTTATACAGCAAATAACGTAGGGTCTGAGCAGTTTACATATACAGCTGGTAATACTTTTGTACCTTATGAAAACACTGAAGCTTTTGAAAACGTAGTTATAGGTTGGCTAGAAGCCGCTTTAGACATGGACTCTATAAAAGCTAATATAAATGCTGATATACAAAAACAAATAACTCCAGTAAATGAAGATTTATATTTTACTTGGCAAAAAACTGTTTAACTGTGAGAAATATTAAAGAAATAATTATTCACTGCTCAGCTACAAGAGAAGGCCAAGATATAAGTGTAGACACTATAAGAAAGTGGCACGTTGAAGGTCGTGGCTGGTCAGACATAGGCTATCATTTCTATATTGACATAAATGGAGATATACAAAAAGGTAGAGATATAGCTAAAATCGGGGCTCATTGTTCAGGGCATAATCGTAATTCTATCGGTATATGCTATTGTGGCGGTGTTGAAGAAGACGGTAAGACCCCGAAAGATACTAGAACAGATGTTCAAAAAGAAAGCTTGCTACATGTGCTTAAAACATTAAAAGCAATGTATCCAGAAGCTATTGTATATTCACATAACGAGTTTGCTAACAAAGCTTGTCCAAGTTTTGATGCAACTGAAGAATATAAAAGTTTATGAAAGATCGAGGCTTAGGCGATACAATAGAAAGATTCACTAAAGCTACGGGTATAAAAAAATTAGCAGACAAAATACCAGGTGGCTGCGGTTGTGATGAGCGTAAGCAAAGATACAACGAATTAACAAAAGATTGGTTTCCTTATAAAAAATAAAAATTATGGCAAAAGAATTTCCAAAAATTGATAAAAAGAACAAAGGTAAATTTACTAGATGGGCTAAAAAAAATATGAAAGGTTCTAGCACTTGCGATGCCGCTGATAAGGTAATGGCAGCTAAAAAAGGCAAGTACTCTGACAATGTTAGAGAAATGGCTAATTATGCTAAAAACTTTGGTTGTAAAAAAGAAGGTAAAGGCAAAGGTACCACAGCAATGAAAAAAGGTCCTACTGCTACAGACGTAACAGGAGACAATAAATATACTAAGCACGATTTTTTAGTTAATATAGGAGTTCTTGATAAAGAAGGTAATAAAGTAAAAAAAGACAAAAAAACTAAAAAATAAGTTATGGCATATAGACAGACTCCGGGTAGAGGCCCAACAGCAGCTTTTAAAAATGTAACAGCATTACTAGGCCCTACAGTAATTGAAGGAGGCGAAGTAGATCCAGAAACAGGTGTTAAAACTAAAACTAAAACAAATAGAAAAGGAGAAACTAAAGAAGTTGTAAGAACTAAAGATGCTTCAGGTAGAAAAACAAAAACAACTAATATAAAAGGTCCTGTTGAAACAATAACTACACCAGCCCCTAAGCCAACTACAATAACTATTAATACTCCAGAAACAGCTTCGTCTTCATTTGATGTTCCTAAACAAACTATAACTCCTGGAAGTTCTACTAAAGGCAGCAATACGCCTTATGTAAAACCGCTTAAAAAAGATTCTTATAGAGATGCTTATGAAAAAACAGATAAATCTATTCCTTACCCTGATTTTAAAGAAAAAGCTATAAAGTGGAATAAAGAAAATCCAGGTAAAACTACTTCTCCTAAGTTGGATATGACAAAAGTTAAACCAGCTAGAATAGTACAACCAGGTTTTAGTAGTACTTTTACTATGAAAGGAGTACCCACAATAAACACTTCTACTTATTCTTCTACAAATACAAAAGTAAAAAACCCTAAAAAAATTGATATTAATTTACCTAAAGTAAATTTTCCTCAAATTGATATTAATTTACCTAAAAGACAGCCAAAAAACCAAGAGGTTTGTACGCCTAATAGTAAAAGCTTAAGCTGCGTAGGTGGAGGATCTTCTGACAATAGCTTATTAAAACCAGGCAAGGGTAGCAATGGTTTACAAGCTAAAGGTTTTGAAAAATCTAATGTTAGCAATAAAAAAGCCACAAGAAAAGTTACAACCAAGAAGTTTGTAGGTTTTGACCAGTTAGGAAGAAATATTAAAACAAAAGTAAAGAAAGCTTCAGGTAGAATTAAGACCAAATTAATGGGAAGTGGGTTAGCGTAATGGAAAAGAAAACATTTAAAGAAACAAAGATTGGCGCTTTTCTATCAAGCAAAGCTCCTAAGGTATTGCAAGCTCTTGGAGACGTACTGCCTAATCAAGGAACACTTGGCGTGGTAAAAAATCTTATATCAAGTGATAATAAGATTAAAGCTGTTGACAAAGAGCAAGCTATGAAACTTATAGAGCAAGATATAGCTGAAATGAAAGAAGTATCTAGCAGGTGGAGAGCCGACATGAAGTCTGACTCTTGGTTAAGTAAAAATACTAGACCACTAGCTTTAGTATTCTTAACTGGATCAGCCGTATTTATGATGGCTGTAGATTCTTTTCATTTGCAGTTCGATGTAGACGATGCTTGGATAAACTTATTAAAAACATTACTGGTAACAGTTTATGTAGCGTACTTTGGATCAAGAGGCGCAGAAAAAATAACAAAAATAAATAAATAAATAATGAGAGGATTAAACGGAAATGAAGCTGCTCAACCAAGAGTATTTGCTCATGATATGGTTCCAATAGCTATTGGAGCTATAAATCCACGTCAAGAAGGTAATGGAGCTTCACTTAACGGTATTGCTAATGGTCTTGAAATGACAGCAGCTGGAGCTGGTTATTCTGCCAATGATATTATTACGTTAAGCACGGGTGCTGCAGCTACTGAAGCTGCTAAAGTAAAAATATTAACAGTTAGTTCTACAGGTGCTATTACTTCATTTGAATTATCAATTACTGCTACAGCTAACAAGCCTTATGGCGAGGGATATGTTGTAGGTGATACTTTAAATGATGCTGGAGCTGGTGTATCTACTTTTACTGTTAGAAATATAGACTTGCCAAATACAGCTGAAAGAGGATGTTGTCTTTACGCTGGTATAGCTATTGATACAGGCTTAGATTTAATACTAGAAAGTGGAGAGCTTTATAACGATACTTATACAGCAAGACTAAAAGGTATTACAGCTGGATCTTTCTTACCAGTATTAGCTAAAAGAGTTGTAGCTGTTACTTTAAGCTCAGGATCATACGC
>Ga0181397_1000924_pt1 | contig 10827 bp, 10 predicted proteins | sample 20SPOviralmetaG_FD_130126 | JGI IMG/M metagenome (GOLD analysis project Ga0181397, IMG submission 130126) | Marine viral communities from the oligotrophic San Pedro Time Series (SPOT) site, San Pedro Channel, CA, USA - 20 SPOT_SRF_2011-02-23 | ecosystem: Environmental > Aquatic > Marine > Strait...
GTGGTTTTGGAGAGCCAATTGAAGTTAACGAAATGGGAAATGCTATCGGCTTTGGGATAGACTATGAAGTAGATAGTACTTATTTATATATTTCAAATTATGAGGCAGGATTTAAGGGAAATCCTTCTCAAGAAACAAAATTTACAGGATTAACAATATACTACGCATACATAATAACAAGCGCGCCAGATAACGGATTAAAATTATAGGAGAACAATATGGCACAATACACAGTATTTTACAAAGATGATGCCGAAAAAGAAATACAACAAGCATATAATGGAGTATGTGAAGATACTGACTTTATATCGCATTTTACAGGATTAGGCTGTAAAAATATATTGGTAGATTCAGAAGATACACCAAATACACACTACTACATAAACGATGCTGAAGATGGAGTAGTAAAAAGAGCAATTATGGATATTAGTATTGATAAAACAATATGTAATGTAGATGACGTTATAACTCTTACTGGAATTCCAGAAGGAGCAACGGTTGGTATCAATACAACAGATATAACAAAAACTATGAATAGTGATAGTTCTTTAACACTAACACTAAAACAGGCAGGAGTATTTTTAATTAGTGTAACACACCCTACAGCAAGAAAATACTTTATATGGAATCAATATGTAGAAGCAAGGAGTTTAGCACTATGAATATAGATATAGATATAGACGATATTTCAGAGAAAAGAAAAAAATACTATCCTTTTTTATTAGATCAATTAGATGCTTTATGGCATGATATTGATGATGGCAAACTAGGGACAGATGCGAAAACTGGCACATGGTATGTGGCAATAAAAGCTGTGAAGGATAAATACCCTAAGAGTTAAATCCTACATACCCCACCTAGAAAATATTTCTTGACAGATACCTTAAATTTTGGTATAATTATAAACATGGAGAAAATAATAAAATGGCGGCAGGAACTTATAATTTCACAATAGAACAAGGAGCGACTTTTAGCCGACTCCTAACCCTAAAAGAAAACGATTCAGTTATGAATTTAACTGGGTACTCGGCTGCGTCTCAGATGCGACAAAGCCATGACACGAGCACCGTGGCGGGTACTATTACCTCAACGATTACCAATGCAAGTGGAGGGCAGATAACATTGTCTATGACGTCATCGGCTACAGGAGCAATAGAAGAAGGGATTTATGTTTACGATATTGAGATAACATCAGGAGCAGGATCAGTAACAAGAATCCTACAGGGTAAGGTAACTCTTACTCCTCAAGTAACAAGATAATGTCTATTCAAGTAACGGTAACAGAAACTCCTACTTATGTAACAGTAAATGAGACAAATAATACTGTTACACTAAATCAAAGTGATAATCCAATTACTGTTACTACAAGCACAGATTTAATAACAGCTCTAGGCTTAGCCTCTGATGTAACATATACAAATATTAATAACACACTGCCTGGTGGCAATGTGCAAGACGCATTAGCAGATTTAGCAGATCAATTTTTTAAACAATCCGCAACTCCAACAGGAGATAACTTACAAGAGGGAGACTTATGGTACAATACCTCTGCAGAAGAATTATACGTTTATAGACAAGTACCAGGTGGATTTGAATGGCATACAATTGCCTCAGCGGGAGGTTCCTCTCCCACGAGCTTTACCTTAGATGGTGGCTCATTCTAGGATAACAACATGGCAGTAAATATAATTAAAATTAAAAGAACGACAGGTAGTACCGCACCGAGTTCTTTAAACGCTGGTGAGCTAGCTTTCTCAGGTGGAAGTGGCACACAAAGTAATATGGGTCAAAGGTTATTTATTGGTGACCCAGCAAATTCAAACGCAGTAACAGTAATTGGCGGTAATTACTTTTCTAATCTTTTAGATCATGCTCATGGTACAACTACAGCAAGTTCGGCATTAATTGTAGACGCAAATAAGTCGACTTCCGAGTTAAGAACAGCAGCACTCTATTTAGGAACTTCTGGTTCAGATACATTAGTTACAGCTACAGCAGCTGAGATTAATTCAGCTCTTGATGGAATTACTTCCACAGCAGCAGAACTGAACTTAGTGGATGGTTCCTCTGCAGGAACTGTTGTAAATGGCAAAGCAGTTATCTACGGCGGTTCAGGAACCATTACTGGTGTACTAGCAACTGCAGCTCAACCAAACATAACAAGTTTAGGTACTATAGCAAACTTAACAACATCTGGTGCTATAGACATGAACGCAACAACTTTAGATATTGATGCAACAGATGACATTGATATAGATACTACAGATACTACAGGTGGTATTGCTATTGGTACAGCAAACTCTGGTGTTCCAATTTCAATAGGACATACAACTTCAGAAGTTACTGTCAATGACAATATGACAGTTACAGGTAACTTAACAGTAAGTGGTACAACTACTACTGTAAACTCAACCACAGTTTCAATAGCTGATCCAATCTTTGAGATAGGAGAATCAGGTAGTGATGATAACTTAGATCGTGGTATTAAGATGAAGTACAACAATGGTGGAGCAAAATTTGCTTTCTTTGGATATGATGATTCAGATGGTAAATTTGCACTTATTCCAGACGCAACAGATACTTCAAGCGTATTTAGTGGAACAGCAGGTGTACTAAAAGCAGCCCTAGAAGGTAATGCTAGTACTGCTACTACATTGGCTGGAGGCACTCACACAGTAATTACAACTCTAGCAAACTTAACAACAACAGGAACAATTGGTACTGGTGTTTGGCAGGGAACTCCAATTGGTACAGCATATGGTGGAACAGGATTAAATGCTGTAGGCTCTACAGGACAAATTTTAGTATCAAATGGCTCAAGTGTTGCATATCAACATATTGATGGAGGTACATACAGCTAATGGCAGATAATACAATTCTTTTAAAAAGAAACATTTCAAACACAACCGTTCCTACAACTAGTGATATAGTAGTAGGGGAACTTGCAATTAGTGCAGTAGACGGTAAAATTTATTTAAGAAAAACAAACAATGATATAGTAGCACAAGCTACTGAAGACGACGCAATCGCACTCGCTATTGCACTAGGATAAAATTATGGCAAATACATTCAAAAATGCACAAAGCATAGGCGTAGGTACATCTGAAGTAAGTGTGTATACTACTCCCAGTTCTACTACTACTACTATTGTAGGACTATCTTGTGCAAACACTACTTCTACAAGTCCTATTAAAGTAGGTATAAGAGTTTTTGATAGTTCAGCAAGTACTCATGCGTACGTCGTAAAAAATGCAGAAATATTCGAAGGAGGCGCTCTAGTAGCAGTCGGTGGAGATCAAAAATTAGTACTAGAGACAGGAGATATAGTTAAAGTTATATCAGATACAACTAACTCAGTAGATGTTATAGTATCATACATGGAGCAAACATAATGGCATATATAGGTAAAAGACCACAAGATACTTTTCCAGCAGGAAACGCGGTCACAGCTACTACTATTGCAGCAAATGCAGTAACAGCTTCTGAAATAGCTATTAATGCTGTAGATACTTCTGCAATAGCGGATGGAGCAGTAACAGCTGCAAAACTTGCTGCAAATAGTATTGCAGTAACAAATATACCTGATGGCTTGCTAACAGCTACTCAGATGGCCACTAGTTCTATAGGCTCAGACCAAATAATAAATGGAGCAGTAACTACAGCAAAACTAGGAGTAGATGCAGTAACAGGAGCAAAAATAGCAGATGATGCTATTGATTCAGAGCACTTAGTAGACGGATCAATTGATACCGCACACATAGGTGATTTACAAGTTACAAGCGCTAAAATAGCGGCTAATACTATTGCTACAGGAAATATTGCAGACAATGCTGTTGATGGTACAAAAATTGCTCAAAATTCAATCTTAACAAGACACATAGATGATGCTCAAGTAACAACAGACCAGCTTGGAGCAGATGCAGTTACAGCTGCAAAACTTGCTGATGATGCTGTGGTAACAGCTAACATAGTAGATGCAAATGTAACTACAGCAAAAATTACTGATGCAAATGTAACAACTGTTAAACTAGCAGACGATTCAGTAACACTGGCTAAAATGGCAGGACTTGCTAGAGGTAAAATAATAGTAGGGGATTCATCAGGTAATCCATCTGCCCTGGCCTTAGGCTCAAGTGGTCAAGTATTAAAGTCAGATGGAACAGATTTAGTTTTTGGTACTGATGAAGGATTAACTACTGAAGCTGTGCAAGATATTGCAGGAGCAATGTTTAGTTCTAATACTGAAACAGGCATAACAGCAACTTATCAAGACGATGATGGTACTATAGACTTAGTAGTAAGTGGTACAGCTGCTACAATTGTATCAGACTTTACAGAAGCAGTACAAGATACAACTGGAGCAATGTTTTCTAGTAATACAGAAACAAATGTAACTGCAACTTATCAAGATAGTGATGGAACAATTGATCTTGCAGTAGAGCAACAATTAAATAATACTTCAGCACCCTACTATCATAAAGTAGTAGTTACTGTAGTAAGTGATGGTGGAAACAAATATGCACTTGATGGTGGAACACAAGCAATAGCAAAAGTTACTCCAAATGTAGTATATCGTTTTGACCAGTCAGACTCTTCAAACTCAGGACACCCTTTCAGATTTGGAACTGCAGCGAATGGCTCAGAGATTTCTGCAGGGTTTACAATTTATAATAAAGTGGGAACACCAGGAAGTGCAGGAGCATATACAGAAGTTGCTTTTGAACAAGATGCTCCAGGATTACTTTACTACTTCTGTTCTGCACATAGTGGAATGGGAGCACAGGTAGCTGTAGCAACTGAGGCTACTTTAACACAGACACTTACAAATAAAACTTTAACAAGCCCAAATATTACAGGATTATCACTTAGTGGAACAGCGGTAACTGCAACAGCAGCTGAATTAAACTTAATGGATGGTGATACTAGTGCTTCAAGTACTACTTTAGCTGATGCAGATAGAGTAGTTGTTAATGATGCAGGAACTATGAAGCAAGTTGCCTTAACGGACTTTGAAACATACTTTGAAACCGCACTAGACACACTTGGAAATGTAACGAGCGTTGGAACTTTAACAGACTTAACAACTTCGGGTAATGTTGTTGTTGGTGGAAATTTAACTGTTAATGGTTCTACTGTGACCAACTCTTCAACAAATACAACAATAGAAGATAGACTAATTGAACTAGGAACAGGAACAACAGGGTCACCTGCAAACGATATGGGTATCGTTTTAGAAAGAGGTGATTCGGCAAATGCATTTATAGGCTTTGATGAAAGTGCAGATAAATTTACAGTTGGAACAGGAACATTTACAGGAGCATCTACAGGTAATTTATCAATTACAACAGGAACTCTTGTAGCAAATATTGAAGGTAATGTAACAGGTAATGTAACAGGTAATTTAACAGGTACTGCATCTGCAATAGCAGATAACTCTGTTACTTCAGCTAAAATAGTTAATGGTACAATAGTATCAGCTGACATTGCAAATAATGCAATTCTAACACAACACATTGATGATAACCAAATTACAGCCGACCAAATAGCAGACACTACAATTACTGCTTCTCAAATTGCAAATGCAACAATTTCTACTACTCAGATAGCAGCAAACACTATTGCAACAGGTAATGTAGCAGATAACGCCATAGACGGAACTAAGATTGCGCAAAACTCGATACTTACCCGACACATCGACGACGCACAGGTAACAGCAGATCAGCTAGCCTCTTCTGCTGTTACAACCGCTAAAGTAGCTGACGATGCCATTACACTTGATAAAATGGCAGGACTTGCTCGTGGTAAAATAATAGTTGGGGATGCAAGTGGCAATCCAGTAGCCTTAGCTCTAGGATCAAGTGGACAAGTACTAAAATCAGATGGAACAGACTTAGCTTTTGCAGCTGAATCAGGTCAAACAACAGAACAAATTCAAGACATTGTTGGAGCAATGTTCTCTAGCAACACAGAAACAAATATAACAGCAACTTATCAAGATGCAGATGGTACAATTGATTTAGTTGTTCCAAATGAATTATCAAGTGTTACAGAATTAGGTACACTAACAACTCTTACAGTTGATGATATAAAAATTAATGGCTCACAAATAGGACACACATCAGACGAAGATGCAATATCAATAGCTTCTAGTGGTGTTGTAACATTTACACAAATACCAGTTTTACCAGACGATGCAATCACACAAGCAAAAATAGCTGATGATGCCGTTGGAGCAGACCAACTTGCTGCAAACTCAGTAGTTTCTGCAAGCATTGTAAATGGAAGTATTGTATCAGCAGATATTGCTGCAAACACTATTGCAACTAGCAACATAGCAGATAATGCTATTGATGGAACAAAGATTGCATCAAATAGTATTCTTACTAGACACATAGATGATAATCAAATTACAGGAGATCAAATTGCTGACGATATAGTACTTAGTGGTACTGGAGCAATAACAGTGCCTGATGGAACAACTGCTCAAAGACCAGGTTCTGCAGCTGCAGGTATGTTCCGATATAATACTACAACTGGTGGTTTTGAAGGCTACACTAGTGAGTGGGGAGCAATAGCAGGTGGCGGTGGAAGTAATGGCTTCTTAACCGATATATTTGATGGCACAACTACACCAGCGACAGACGGAAGTAGAACAGCTTTTACTATGTCTCAAGCTGTTTCTGATGAAAAATTTGTAATGGTATTCATAGATGGTGTGTATCAAGCACATGGTGCATACAGCGTAAGTGGTACAACATTAACAATGGCAGATGCTCCAGTTGCAAGTAGGGTACTCACAGTACATTCAATATCAGCAACAGTTTCAGGAGATGGACTCAATATAAATAACTTTAGTGGAGATGGCTCAGACACCACCTTTACACTTAGTGCTGATCCAAAACACGAAAACAATACACAAGTATACATAGATGGTGTATATCAGTTTAAAAATACATATGCTGTAGACGGCACAACTTTAACATTCTCAGCCGCTCCACCAAACGGTACAGCGATTGAGGTAATGACACACAGTCAAACAAATATAAATACATTCCCCGCAACAGGAATATCAGGATTAACACAGGTGACAGCTGCAGGAGCAGATCACTTTATGATATTCGATGCTACAGATAATGCACTCAAAAAAGCACTAGTCTCAGACGTATTAGATAATGTAGTATTAACAGACGAACAAGCACAAGATATCGTAGGTGCTATGTTTAGTTCAAATACAGAAACTGGTATTACTGCTACATATCAAGATGCAGACGGAACAGTTGATTTAGTATTAGATGCAGCTCAACCAACTGTTACAAGTCTAGGTACTCTTACTGCCCTTACAGTAGACGATATAACCATTAATGGTTCTACAATGAATGGAACAGGTGATTTAACTTTTGATGCTGCTGGGGATGATTTCTTCTTTACTAGAGATGGAGGAAACGCTAGGGGTAACTTACAAGCGAACGCTGAGGATTTCAGTATGAAGTGTACCCTTAACAATGGAGACATTATATTTAAGGGTATTGATGGAGGAAACCCTATCACAGCTCTTACTCTTGATATGGGAGAAGCTGGTGCAGCTACTTTTAATTCTACTGTTAATGGATTAACTTTAGCATCTGGAGGCGTTACTGGTCCTGACTCATCAAACTTTACTTTAAATACTGCAAATTCAGTTAGAATTAATATTGATTCAAATGCTAGTGCTACTGGTGAAAGTTTTATTGTTGGACATAATCAAACTGCTATAAATCAAAGTAATATATTATTTAGAGTACAAGACTCTGGATATGCAGAGTTTACAGGTGCTTCTGATTTAAGAGTAACTTTTGGTTCTACAGGGACAGCAGGTAATAATGATGCTAATTGGGTTCGTGGAGAAGGCTCAAGTTTATCCTTTAATGCTGCGTCTACTTCTCATAAATGGGAAATTGGTGGAGCTGCAAAGATGTCTCTAAGTAGTGCTGGTATTTTACAATTAGAAGGATCAAACAACACCGAAGGCCTAAAACTTGGGACTAATCAAAGGATATATGGAGCTGGAGATGCTAGAGCAATAGAAGCAAGTTCAACAACACTTCAAATCGGAGAGGGCTATAGCAGTTCAACTGGAGTCATGATTGGTGGTACAGGTGCTGCGTTTTTTAAAAGAATAGGCTCAAACCAAGGTAGTATCTTTTTCCAACAAGGAGGCATAGGAGCAAGTGCGAATTTAGATTCTTTACCAAATATGATGATGAGTGCTGCCTATGATAATGCAGACCTGGAAGGCTTGAAGTTTTGGGTTGCATGTAATGCTTCAGAGTGGAGACCTTGTGTTATACACGCTATAGGAGCAACAACACAAAATACTTTAACAGGACAAACAGCGGGTTGGGCAACTCTTAGATGTACCCATCACGCCGGTTCAATACAAGGTGCTGTCATGGATTCTGGTGGTGGTGGAACTTTTGCAGTAAATGATTTGGGTGGGGGTACAGGTAATTCAGACATTGAAATGCAAGTAACTTATACTCAGAATGGAAATAACAGAACTGTAATTTCAGCATGGTGCGCGAATTATGGAACAATAAGTGGAGTAGTGAGGTCTTAATATGGCAATAATATGGAAAATAGAAAATTTAGATGTTGAAACTATAGGTGAAGATGCAGATGTTGTTAAGACAGTACATTTTCTTATAACAGAAAATAGAAATGAAAAGTGGTTAAAAGGAGATGAAATAAAAACTTGTTATTATAGACATTTTATAGAGATAGGAAGTCACGATTCAAGTTCTTTTAAAGCATATAAAGATTTATCAGAAGCTGAAATAGTTACATGGGTTAAAAATACGCTTGGTGCTGGACATGTAGAATTTTTAGAAAATTTAGTTAAAGACGGGTATGACAAAAATCCTGAAGCTAGATCAACAATGATCTGGAGCGTATATAACGCACAGGAAGATAAAGCCCTTCCGTTTTAATAGGAAATAAACAATAATATGGCAAGAACAACTATACCACCAGAACTCGTAGCAGTTAACGCAATACAAGGCACATTAATAGCCGATAACTCCGTGACTGCTGTACATATAGCAACAAATGCTATATCAGGTACTCTGGTGGCTGATAATGCCATAACATCTACTCACATTGCACAGAACAATGTAACAGCTACACAGATAGCGCAGAATACAATCACAGTAACTCAGATAGCAGATAGCGCAGTCGAAACAGCAAAAATAAATAATGATGCTGTTACACAAGCAAAGATCGCAGATGATGCTGTAGGCCCAGACCAGTTAGCAGCAAACTCAGTAGTATCAGCAAGTATTGCAAATGGAACAATCGTTGAAGCAGATATGGCTGATAATGCAGTTACACTCGCAAAGATGGCTTCACTTGCTAGAGGAAAGATAATAGTCGGAGACTCGGCAGGAGACCCATCAGCACTCGCAATCGGTTCAAATGGTACTGTACTTAAATCAGACGGTACAGATGCATCATGGGGAACAATATCTACAAGTACAGCATTAGATGATATAGCAACAGGAGATGCAGAATCTACACTTGCAACCTCATCAGGCAGTATTATTCTAGACTCCCCAAGTGCAATAAAACTAGATGCAGATGGAGGAGAAGTACAATTTAAAGATGGAGGCACTGAGATAGGTGTTGTTTCTATGGGAAGTCAAAACATGAACATAGAATCAAAAGTTGCTGATAAAGATATTATATTTAAAGGTATAGACGGTTCTAGTGACGTTACTGCTCTTACTCTTGATATGTCAGATGCAGGAAAGGCATTATTTGGTTCTGGTGGCACTTTTAACGGTGTCGTACTCATTGATGGACTCTCTAATTACACAGGTTTAGAAGTCAAAGGTGTAGGGGGTTCAAGACCAATGCTTCAATTCTCAAATGCAAATAATGGCGATTTAGGTGCTATATATGGAACAGAGGGGAATGATTTAGTAATTTGCTCAGGTTCAAATAATACTGCTGCTATAACTATAGAGGGCGGTAATCAAAATGTGCTTATGTCAAATTTATATGTAGCAGATGATATAGGTCACTCTGGCGATGGAGACACTTATTTAAGTTTTGAAAATGACTTTCTTGGTGTGTATGCTGGTGGTGTGCAGTGTATGGCAACAACTTCTACAGGAATTAAAAGTGGAAATATTTATTTTAATGGAGTCAGTAGTAATTCTCAAATAGAGGCTGGTAATGTTCACTTCAAAGTAGGAGCAGGCATATGGATGTCTGGAAGTTCTTCACTAGACTTACAAATGCAAGTGCCCGTTTCAGGATCAGGTATCGTAACAGCAGCAAAACTTGATGCTCCTTCAGGAGATTGGTATACAAATGATGGAACAGTTAGCAATCTATCTGATTCAAGATTGAAAAAAGAAATTACTACACTATCAGACGGAATAAATATAGTGAAACAACTAAGGCCCGTTACTTATAAATATGATGATACTACTTTACTAGAGGATGGTAGTAAAAGCCTTGCATCAGCGAGCGATACTATAAGGTATGGATTTGTGGCACAAGAAGTAGAAGCAGTAGCATCTCATTATGTAACTACTCGTGAAGGAAAAGTAAAAGGCGAAACAGTAAGTGATTTAAAATCTACATCAATGACAAGAATGATACCTATGTTAGTAAAAGCAATTCAAGAACTCGAAGCAGAAGTTCAAGCACTAAAAGGATAATATGGCAATAACTACTATTACAAATTCAATGGTATCAGTCAATGCTATACAAGGCACACTGATAGCAGATAACGCGATTACTGCAGTACATATTGCAAGTAATGCCGTGGCTAGCATACAGATA
>Ga0181397_1000930_pt1 | contig 10798 bp, 25 predicted proteins | sample 20SPOviralmetaG_FD_130126 | JGI IMG/M metagenome (GOLD analysis project Ga0181397, IMG submission 130126) | Marine viral communities from the oligotrophic San Pedro Time Series (SPOT) site, San Pedro Channel, CA, USA - 20 SPOT_SRF_2011-02-23 | ecosystem: Environmental > Aquatic > Marine > Strait...
ATAAAAATAGAAGATATTGCTGATTCTTATTGTATACATATTTGCAATGAAGATGATTGTGCAGTTTTAGATTTTGTAGAATGGAAAGACTTAATTGATTGTGAAATAGATGCACCCAAAAAAGTTAGTGATAGTAGACTTGCGGGATTGGTCTTGTGGGACATTACATTTTGGGGATATACTCCAAAAGAAATACGAGAAAATAAAGACAAAATAAACAAACAATCAATCAATGGCGAATCATTTTTACTACAAGACTATAAAGATCGATCAAAAAGATTAAAATAAAGCATGGAGAGACAATTTGAGTATCGAATAACTTATCGAAGAAGGAATTGCGTACAATTAAATAAACATTATTATATGGCAGAAAGTGCCGAACAAGCACTTGAGTTTCAAATTGAGATGATTGAACATCGACATTGGAATATCGAAATACTCAAAATAGAGAAAATGTGTCCTTGGTCAAATCGTTGGATTGACGAAAGTGAAATATTAAATAATATAATATATGGATGACACTTCAACAGAAGAAGTATATTATAGTCGAGGATACAATCGTGGAGTCGCTAATCAAACAAAATTATTAATTCAATTAATAGAACAATCGGATTTACCCAACAAGGCAGAAGTGTTAGAATTTTTGTTTAGTCGCATTGGGTGATATGTAAATCGCAGTAGCTCAACGAGTTACAACTATTTTAAAAAAAAGTATTGACATTGATTGATTCTCTGTCATAATTGTTTGAATGAGCGGAGAAGCACATTCAGTATTTTTTAGAAGAACAAAGCAAACAGAAGAGTCGAATCGGGAACTTTGTAAAATTTTTGAGAGGTGGATAATGAATTCACCTGTTAAAAAACACATGAAGTTTTATCCCGACCATGTGGGTCAAGTTCATCTTTATGAAAAAGGTGGAAACGATACTCCTAAATGGATGGAAAAAGATTTGCGATTCGATGGAACTTTTGAGTTGATGATTTCAACTTATGAGTCTTGGTATGAAGACTCAGATATATACGAATCTTTTGATAGGTCAGATAGTTTTGTATCTTTGGCAAAACAATTTGCAGAACAATGCAACCTAAAGTATTATCCTAGAGGCATTTACGATCTAGAAGATGAACTTGCAGAAAAAAGCTTGACAACAACCAACAACTAATCTAGTATATTGACATGATTGATTTTATTGCAGACATGAACGCTTCGATTGCGAAGCACGAAAAGAAGTTAGCCTCGCAACCTCGCAAGGGAATGATGGTTTATTTAGATAAAAGCACACCAATTTTAGTGCAGTACGCAAGTTCAGATGCTTTTGATAAAGCGAAAGCAGTTTCTTCTCGCAAGGGACAATCTAGTTGCTTGCGTAATGTTATTGATGGCGGTGGAAGATTACAATAACACATGAAATTTTATATAGTAGCATGGAGTACACGACTCACACAAATGCACATTCTTTCTCATCATTGGGAATCATTTGTAGAGTTGAAAGATGCCAAGAAAAAGTATAAACAATTAGTTAAACAAACAAATGTATTCAACGCACATATTTGCGAACCCATTAAATCAACAGAATTATGAGTATAGAACCAAGAAACAATAAATCTCACAATCAAGCATTAAATGATTGCACCGAAGAAATTGCACAAGTATTAGAAGCACACTTTGACTTTAATATTGAAGATGTAAGTCGAATCAATCAACTAATTGAACAAGAAATTAAATTCAGCTATAAACAACAAGCAAAACAAAATGAGCTTGACAACATAAATGGGGGTTCACGATGAACGAATTGATAGACTTAATCGAACAAAAAATTTCAGACATTAACAATTTCTCGATTACCACTCAAGAAGAGGAATCAATGATGATCTACGAACTCACTTGTCTTCACAAACTTCAGCGATTGTGCGAGCAACTCAAAGAAAATTGCCCAATTTAAAAAAAACACTTGACACAAATCCGAATATATGAGATACTATATTCTTACTTAAAAAACACAAACCTAAAAAATTATGATTATTGCAGAAAACAAAAGTAAAAAAGTAGTCGCTTCACACGACTTTGATTCAGTAGATTGCACGATTGATGCGGAAGATATGCGTTATGTCGCAAGTTTGCTTCGTAACAATTATTCCAACACTCAACTCGCAGTTATTCGTGAGATTAGTGCCAACGCTCTTGATGCCAATTTGGAAGCCAATTCCAAGAGGTCAGTCGAGATCACCTTGCCAAGCAAGATGAACCCGAACTTTTGTGTTCGTGACTTTGGAGGTGGACTATCACAAGAGGATGTATTTGGCTTGTATTCCAAGTATGGCAAGAGTACCAAACGCAACTCCAATAACTATATCGGTGCATTCGGTATTGGTAAATTTGCTCCATTAAGTTATGGTGACAACTTTACTTGTGTTTCTTACAATGGTGGAACAAAAAGTTCCTATAACATCTATGTCAACGAGCATGATGATACCAAGATTTCCAAGTTGCATAGCGAATCAAGCGATGAGCCAACAGGCTTAGAAATTCAAGTTGCAATTAGCGAACAAGACATTGACAACTTTCGAGATAGTTGCAAGAAATTTTTCAAGCATTTCCCCGACAAGGATATGCCCAAGTTTCTTGGTGCAGATGATAAATTTATCAAGCGAGATAAGATTCTTCTTGAAAGCAAGAAAGATGATTGGTTCTTTATTGAAAGCGAAAATTCATCATATTATTATCGTCACAATGGTAAGTCTCATGTTATCATGGGTAGAGTTGCGTATCCGCTTGACTCAAATGCTATTGATGTTAAGAATTATGTGACCGATGAAAGTCAGATAAAGGTTATCGAAAATCTTTTGGAAGAACCTAACTTTTATTTGCGTGTTCCTCTTGGTTGTGTGAAATTGCATCATAGTCGTGAGGCATTAGAGTACAACAAACCAACACAAAAATTTGTTGTGAAGCTGATGATCGAAGTGGTCAAAGAAATTCAGCAACTCGCACAAGAAAAGTTGGCAGATTCAGAAGATTTGTTTGAAGCAAAAGCGAATTACGCACGAATTGTAAATTCATTACCCGATACTCTTCGCAGAGCATTTGAGAATTCATTCGCTTGGAAAGGTCTTCGCATCAATTCTTTTGCATTTGATCGTCCGTATGGCATGGTAGATGACCTACTTATCACTCATACTGAAAAAGTATCTGATAGTGATGCTCGCAATGGATTTCGTGTGCGTAGTAGCAAAACAAATCGTGCGTGTTGCAGACCAAACACTATCTTCTTGATTCAAGACATTGAATCTACTCATGGAAACAATCTTCGTGCAAGAACATTGTTCAATGAAGATGAAGAATTGGAGAGTGTGTATTTTATTCACGCAAAAACTGATATGGGTCAATCTACTATTGACAACGAGTGGCATTTTGGTCGCATCGCAGACAAGCACAAAAAGTTTGTTTCTGATGTTGACAAGGAAAAACCACAAATTGGTGTTCGCAAGGGTCAAGGTAGTCGTGCTAATATTGCATTGTTTGAGATGAAACTTGACTCAAATTCTTATTGGCGAAACATTGACTATTGGTCAAATGTCAAAGAAGACATTGTATCCTTACAAGAAAGCGATGACCAAGTTGGATTGATAGATGGTAAGTTTGTTTATGTTCCAATCAAAAGTTACAAGATTGACGATGAACAATATGATCTTAAAAGTATATGCAGTCGAGCAAACAAAATTCGCAAACTTGCACAAGATAATTCGCAAGAAAAATCTTTTCGATTGTTCGGTGTTCGTAGTGGAGATGTCAGCAAACTAGACAAAAGTTCATGGATTTCTTTCTTTGATTTCATGTCTGATGCTTACAAAAAGTATCTGCTTGACAACAAAGCTCAAGCCAAAAAAGCATACAATTATGTTGTGGCTCGACAAGATGCAGAACTCAATTCCGCAATTAGTGTTGCAAGATACGACATTGGCAAATTGTTCAACAACAAACAACTCGATTTGTCCAAGTTGCCACAAAATCATTTGTTTCGCCAATCGAAAGAAAATTTTAATATTATTGTAAACGAAGATTATTGCTCTACTTCTTGTGCATACATTTCTTTTTTGAAAGATCAAGGCAAGAGTGAATGGTTGGAATTTAATCTCGACAATGGATTCTCTGCCAAGCAATTCAAGCAAGATATTGATGCAATTAAATCATCATATCCAATGCTCGCTCATGTTGCAGATAGTGTAAGATATAGCAATGTAGACAAACAAATTTTCGATGACATTATCAATTATATCAATCTTTGTGACAAAAAGTAATTGACAAACAAAACAAAATCAAGTATATTATATAGAATGAATAAAGTACCATACATATTAAGCGAAAATTCAATCACCATCTTTTGGGAAGGTAAGCCTTACTCAATAAGAAAAGATCATGTAAACTATACTCTTGCAAAGAAAGCTATTCTTGATGCAAGATATGATGATCTTGGAGATTTAATTGACATCAAAAAATCAGTTGAAAATTTTATCCAAGGAGACATTGAAGTTAAGGATGAAGTTGTTTATTACAAAGGTCATAGACTACATGGAGTTGTAGTTGACAAGCTCATTGAGATGCTTCGTAGTGGCATGAAGGACTCTGCTCCGCTTGTGAATTTTATCACTCGATTGCAAGCCAATCCAAGTGCTAATAGTGTGAACGAATTGTACACCTTTTTGAGTTATCGAGCATTGCCGAATGATGAAGACGGCATGGTACTTGGTTACAAGGGTGTTCAAGGTGATTATTGGTCACAAACAGGCAATGCAGATACGATTGTTGTGCAAGGCGAAACGAACGAACGACATCAAATTTTGAATGAAGTTGGTGCAACTATCGAGGTTGCTCGCAGATGCGTTGATGACAACAAAAATAATCATTGTTCTTTCGGTCTTCATGTTGGTAGTTACGACTATGCAAATGATTGGGCGAGTACCGATGGCAGATTGCTTGTTGTCAAGTTTGATCCTTCTGATGCAGTTAGTGTTCCAACTGATTGTGATTTTCAAAAGTTGCGTGTGAGCAAGTACGAGGTAGTGGCAGATATTACTGATACTCGTACCGAACTCTTCAAACCTGTTTACGAGGCAAACAAGCCTATTTATGGGTCAACTACCGAAGATGAGTATGATGGCGAGTGTGAGAGTGAAGAATGTTATGGTGATTGCGAATCTTGCGATTGCCATGAAGAAGAAGATTCTGACATGGAAACGATTGCAATTCGCAATTATATTGAGAACAAGCATGAGAATGGTGAAGAACCAACTCTCAAGCAAATTCAAAGTCGCATGAAAGGATATGACTTGAGTTGTGGTGAGATTTATGATATAGTAGAAAATCTTGGTTATGATTTTGTTGGAGATGATGATACTCCACGATCACAATATCGAGTTGCACAATAAATTTAATAAAATTATGGAAATACAAACACAAGATATAAAGTTGCTCAATCTTATCGCTCAAGCTAATGATGCACAAGTTGATTCGATATGGGCAATTCTAAAGTACAAAGAAATCGGAATCTATCGCAAAATTGCTTGCATTTGTGAGGTTCTTAGTCAAGATATGCAAGAGATGTTACTTGATCTACCACAAGACGAAGAGGGTCGAATTCTCGATTATAAAACTCGTCATATGATCCACGATACTCTTATTGCAATCTCATAGCAATGAACGCAACCAAGTCGAAGATGTTAAGTCTTTACTTGGAACTCGATAAACACATCGAAAAATTCGTTCAGCAAATTATCGTTCGGGGGTTTTTAAAAATCGGTGAAGGTAGTTACAAATCAGTTTACTCTAAAAATAAATTAGGTTATGTAATTAAAATTGCCGATTCCCTCAACGATGAATTTGCGGAGTTGCCAAGTGATTTGCAAAATTTTTACATTAAACCATATTATATCGACAATCAAATAGTCATACAAGAGCGAGCAAATACCAAACTCTCTGACCAATCGCATAAAAAAATTCATTCGATTCTAGGAGATGAGCGTTGTGTTGATCTTGATATTTACAAACAAAATTGTGGAATGTTAAGAGGCAAGCCTGTTGTATTTGATTTCGCACAAATTTAAAATGATAGCACAAAACATTGATAATCAAACATTTATAACAAAATTAATTTTCTTAAAAAAAATCGTTGACATAAACACTTAATCTGTCATACTACTTATTATGAACATTGCAGAAAACACATTGAATAATTCTATCTTACTTCTTACCAACTCTATCGCTCCAATCAACGAGCGTATCGAGCAAGTAGAGACTAAACCCGAAGTTGATCCTCTCAAGAATGTGGATCGTTTCTTTAACAACCTTAAACTCGGTGCAGTTCATGCAGAGCAAGAGTATTGGACAAACTTGATTCCTCAAGATGATTCCGAAATGTTTGCTCGTTGGGTATTCGCCATTATGAGTGTGCATACCACTTGGGAAAGTAATGTGCGAGGCTACGAGGTTGCCATGAGTGATCTTTCTTGGACTATATCCAAAGACAAGCTCAAGCAAATGATCGTCAAGGCTAGAGTGGGCTTGTATGAGCGTAGAGAGCGTGGATTGTGGGACTTGGCAACCAAGTTTCGTGAGAATCCCGATCAGTTCAAAAAGCAAGATGACGAGACATGGCAAGAATGTCGCAATCGTCTAATTGGAACAATTTATGGATTAGGTAATGCAAAGACAACTTATGCACTTGCATTGAGTTATCCTACCGAAGCACAACTTTGTTGTCTTGATGTTCACCTTTTGCGTTTCATGGGTCACGATGTAAAGAAAGGTCACGCAAACACTCTCAAAGCTTATCAACGCATGGAAGACGAATGGCTTGTACGATGCGACAAGCATGGAGTTGCTCCTAATGTGGCAAGAGAAATGTATTGGAACAAGGTTCAAAACAGAAGAAATTCTCGTTATTGGAGTTACTGCTTAGAAAGATAAATTTATGAAGTTAAAAGAAAATCAGTTAATTGCACTACAAAATGTGTTAGATTGCATGGAGCATTATATGTTGATTGATCATGTGCGAGATGAATACAGAGAATCAGATTGGAAAGATTTGAACAAGCAAGTTGCATTGCTTCAGAAGATCGTGAACCAACATCTGCCTGTTTCGGACAGACCATTTGAGCGAGTATATTTCGCATAATATGAAAAATTATCACATACAATTAGGTTTAACGCATGAAGAGATTATCAGCTTATTAAATGGAGAAATTAGTTCATTTAACTTTCTTCCAACAGAAGATACTGAACATGATGATCGAATCAACATCTCAATCAAAGAAGTGGAAGAAGATGCAACATTATCAGAATGTATGAATTTAAGTGTTGACACAACTTCTGTAATTTCATAAGATAACAACATGACAAACGAAAATCAACAATCATTTGGTGACGAAGTGATCGAGCGAATTGCAGAAAACAATGAAGAAGCAATCGTTCTTGAACCTCGCTCTACTTTTAATCGTGCAATCATTGGTAGCGATACAGATGATCGAGTTGTGTATTCAGTCGAGAAGATTATTCGTGCATTGATGGAAGATTGGGAGATTGACGAGACTGATGCCCTTGAACATTTCGAGTACAATACTCTTGGTACATTTCGAGGGATGCAAGACAACAATAAGCCATTGTTTATCTACGAAGATTTTGTAGTTTGATGAATTATAAGATTCTTATGAAAGTACAAGAAAACGAAGAAGAATATCGAGATACATGGAAGTCGATCAAGGACTTGGAAGCGGAACTTGATTATATGTATATGCGAGAACCCGATGATGTAATGTACATCTGCAAATTGGAAAAACAAATCAACAAATTATACGAAAAATTAGACACATTTACAGATGAGAACAACTGAATTTCAGAGCAGAGAAGAAGAACCAACGATTGATGATATGCGTTATGATCTTGCCGAACAAGAAGCGATGAACATGAGTACAAGTCAAATTATAGATTTACTTATCGAGGGATGTTCGGGATTGGATGAAGCATCTGACCTCGATATTCGTGAAGAATGGGAGTCTATTTTTGGGAAAGATAAATGAATAAAAAAGTTTATAGAATTGAAATGGAAAGCACAACCTATCATATTTGGCAAGTAGAAGCAGATTCAGTAGAAAAAGCTCAACAAATTGCTTATGCTCAAATGGATAAAGATGAAGAACTTTCTCACGATTGGAAGATAGGAGCAGAAATCGTTTCATGCAATCCGCTTGATGGAACGAGTCACATGAACGATGAAGAATTTGGCGAGTACATAAAAAACTCTTGACAAGCACAATCATTTAGTTCATACTCAGATTTATGAAAATTAAAAACAAATGGGAAGAAACCTTTGAAGTTAATGTTGGCGATTGGGTAGGATTCAAGAGCGACATTGAACAATGCGGAAAAGTCAAGCAGATACAAACCACAAGAAGAGCAATGATAATTGAAAACAAAAATGGATTCGATGGAGACTATATCGGTGGAGATACCGAAGCATTGGTTGGATTCGATGAAGTATGGAGTGAAGCATAATTAAACAAAAAAATCTATGAAACTAACTAAAGCACAACGAGCAAAACTCGACAATTATGGATGGGATGTTATTGATACCGAAGTTGATGGCAAGGAACAAAATTGCCAATGGGTAAGTATCGCTCCCGAAGATGGGGTTATTTTTGGTGAGATTTGCGAACATTTTGAATTGACAGGTGAAGGAGAAGATGTTAAATTATTAGTTGTTGGAACAAGAGAAGATTAAATGGAATTAAGAAAAGCAATAGAATTCGTATTGAACGAAGCAGAGACAAGTGCGTTAGGAGATGGAAACAATCAAGTATTGGAAGCAGTCACCTTATTACATGATTTTTTTGATTGGGTTGCAGACGATGTAAAAGTTTGGGATAGACACATGGAATACTCTTACGAGATTCAAAGTTTTACAGAAGATAGTGAACGCATGAGCGATTTTCACGAATTGAGCAAAGCAGAATTTCTAAACAAATATCCATTCACAACAGAAGAAGAATACAATATCACAAGAATGGAAGATAAAAACTTGACAGATTAAAACATTTGATATATAGTATAAACTATAAACTAAAACACTAATTGAATAAAAAACATGAATAATTATTTTAACAATGCACAAGTAAGATGGAATCTATGGAATCCACAAACAATTTATTTTAAAAGTAACAACACACTCAAGAAGTTAATTCCAAGCGAAAATTTGTTGAGTTACAAAAGCAAAAGTGATAGAAACGAGCAGATGGGCAAGATTTCGGGTGGAAAGTTGATGAGTACCAACCGATATGGAAGTGGCACATACAACTATTATAGTCAAATGAATCATCATGCAGTTCATGTTTGGCTCAAAGACATGAAGAGTGGTTATCCAAGTGCTTGCGTTGATTTTGTGGACATGAGAGAACGCAAAAATAGTGTTGGACACAATTTGGGCAGATTGGATGTTCTTGTTTACATCAACTCGTATCATTCTGCTTGGGAATGGAATCGAGACATCAATGGCAATTATACCAAGCAAGCCAAAGCAAACATTACTCCTCTTGAAGAAGGATACCGAATTTGTTATGGTGGACAAGGTGATGCAAACCCACTTAGTTATACAGAATTTAATGAGATATTAGATATCAGCGAATCAATTCGTAGATTTCTTATCGAAAAAGTAGCAAACCCTCAAATCCTCGCAGTAGCGTAATCGTATGGAATTTTATAGCATATTAAATGGAGTAAACATGGCAATTGGTGTTGTGTTGGTAGTATTGGCATTTGGTTATTTATTATTTCTTAACGATGGAAATGATTGATATGATAGGAGTCGTTATGACGATAGGTTCAATTTCGGGCATCTTTGCATTAACTCTACATCTACTTAAATGAAAGAAAATTTTTGTATAACTTATAAATTTGGCAATCTCGATCAAAAGATTGACTTTGACAATGAAGAGCAATTTAATGAATTTTTAAATTCTGAAAAGTTGAAGTTGTTGAGTAAACCATCTGTTAGCAATGTTGTGTTTCACATGGGAAGCAATACATTCAGCTTGAAAGAACTTATCGGAGAATACTAATTGAGCAAAAATTATTGTACATTTACCAATAAAGAGAAACTCGCAAGAGAGATGATTGAGAGTTGGGAAGAAAAAGAACTCAAACGATTTGCTAAATGGCAATTACAAAAAGATTTTGATTCACTTACTGATAATGAATTTATAAATAAATTTAAAAGATTCTATAAACTACAAGAGTATAAAGATAAAGACAACCAATTAAACAAAAAAAACAATTAAATTAAAATGGGAAAACAAAGCAGAGAAAGAAAAAAAGATTCAAAATTTGGTAAAAAAATGTCGCACACAGGAAATGAACCTCTTGTTCCGCATATCAACAATCCTAATGTAATGGTTCGCAAAAAGGTTCGTGATGCTCAAGAACGAAGAAAAGACTGATTTTGATTTTGCAGACTTGATTGAATTTTGGCGAGATGGAAGATTTGATGTTGTTGTTAATTACATACAACATAGCGAACAATTCTCAATTCGGGCTAATTTAATAGATTTTTGCGTATACTTCGATAAGTATGTTGGCAAAGAAGAATTAAAGATTTTACAGAAACTCATTTAAAAGGCTTGACATCATTTTGATGTTGCCCTATTATTATAAACATGACGAAAACATTGCAGACATTATATAAAGTAGATACTAAAGGTAAATTGCGTGAATGGACAATGCACATTGATGGTGCATCATTTTATGCAGTCA
>Ga0181397_1000932_pt1 | contig 10794 bp, 18 predicted proteins | sample 20SPOviralmetaG_FD_130126 | JGI IMG/M metagenome (GOLD analysis project Ga0181397, IMG submission 130126) | Marine viral communities from the oligotrophic San Pedro Time Series (SPOT) site, San Pedro Channel, CA, USA - 20 SPOT_SRF_2011-02-23 | ecosystem: Environmental > Aquatic > Marine > Strait...
CGATTTATTATCGGGGATTCTTTTTCTAAATACTTGCTTTGCTGCATCTCTCATAACACCAAAACCTGCACCACCGCCTCTTGCAGTTTTTAGTGCAATTTCAGCTTTGATTGCTCCCTTTGCCGTGCCAGCTCTAATATCTAATTTACCATCATCAAATACAATTCTCGCAGATTTAGTAGACCAGAACGTTCCACGCTTTTCTCCTTGGAAAAGTATTTTTAAAATTTTATGATCGTCAGTATCTGGTGGTAGTTTAATATTATACTCTTTTGATTTAGCTTTTTTCTTAACTAATTTAAGAGATATACCTACGACTTTACGGTCAACGAAAGCTTGTAGTAATCCCTTATTAAAAGCTAAAATATTTGATGTATCTAGTGATTTGATATCGAAATTTTTATCAATTGCCCATATATCACCAGGATTCCATTTATCATCCTTAACCGGGCTTTGATCTGAATTTTTATATGCTACATTTTTCATAGCATAAATTCCATTCATTAGTTTACTATTTCTGTGGAATTTGTGTGATTTATTAACATAACCATCTTTGATTAGCAGCTTTGCAGATTCATATGAAGACGTAAACCATCCTTCTTCTACGCCTAAAACCTCATCAAGAGATGCATCAACTTCTACTAATTTATATGCTGCTTTTAAAATTTCTGGATTTTGAAAAAATTCTTCAGCTTGCATTCCATTATCAAGCATGGCTTGACATAAAACACACTGATGTGATTCGGTAATTTTTGTGTTCAGGCTTCCACCGCCAGAACCTCCTCCGCCACCAAATACGGATGTTTTACCTATTTGCGAAGATGATATTGTTTTATCTCCGCTATGCAACGGAAATGGTTTTCCTAACTTTTTAAAAATTTCAATTTGAGCTAGAGCATCATCGATATCGGTAACTGTAAAAGTTCCTCCAGCTGCCAACTCTAAAGGCTTTTTATCACGAATAAGCCTAGCAAGAATATCCAGGCGAGGTTCATTAGTAACTGTGTTTGGTTTTTGCAATTCAGCAGGAGTTAATTTTACCGCCTCCTGTATGTGCTCGAAATTAGAAAATTTTAACATAGTAGTATTATAACACTCCGATTGAATTTGTACAATACTATTTATACTATTTTTTTACTCGATAAGTAGGTTCGTACAATTTATTTGGTTGAACGTTATCATCTTCATCGGTATAAATGATTCCTATAAGTTCCAGCATTCCTATCATTTTCTCTCCGCCTTCTTTTAATCCTATTTTATAAGAAGACCATCCTACTCCTAGGATACAGCTGGCAAAAAGAAAATACTCAAACATTTGGTAAAGGTCCAGCCCGTTCCATAACAGACTCATGTCCCTTTGCTACCATTCCGGCATGAAATTTCATTGCTTCTTTCATTTCTTCAAAAATGTATTCTGCAAGTAGATTTCCTTCTTTATCTCGTACAGTGACTTTATATGGCATTACGCGTTCCTCATATATTTTGTTGCGGGTTTTAGTTCAATAAACTTCCTATGAGATTTAGAAAACCCTTTCATAGGAGCTTTAAACTCTGTATATTGCTTAGTCTTTGTAGATCTAAATCCTACGCAATGACCTTGCGAATTTAGGATGTACGTGTGGTTTGGCGTATTGTCATCCCACTTTGTAATCTCTTTTAGAGCCTTATACTGTGTAGACATAGACATCTAACCTTTCTGCGTGTCTTAGTGGAAGAGACTGATCATACGCTCTAGGATGTCTTCCATCAGCAATTGCTGATGCAGTCCTTGGACCTCTACCTTGACACTTAACTCTGTATCTAGTAGACTTGACCGGTTCGACGTCTGTCCAACCACTTTGATATCTGTAATTATTCATTTTGTCTTTCTGAGCAGCCATTTTATTTATAGCTTTTACAGTTGACCTAACAGTCTCGAGTTCTAACATATCACCTGCGCTTTCAGTGTGTGCAGTCATTACATAGCTATCGCTTATATTTCTTTTTTTCATAATTTAATTCCTTATCAATTGTTTAATATAAAGTTATTATACAGCACTTTTACGCATTTGTACACACTTTTTTAATAAATAGTATATAGTTTCTATACTTATTTTTATACGCCGTGAGTCATATGCTCATAAGAATCTTTACATTCTTCTAGCTTATCACCGCATAAACAAGTCTCAGACTCTTCGATTGAAGGAGCTCCAACGATAGATCTTACATGATCTTCTGAGAGTGTCACTCCAACCAGACTTGCTATTACTTCTTCTAAATTTGGTTCATACATAATTTTCTCCTTAAATTCCTGTCCATCTTACTGTAGCTTTGTTGTAACCTTCTAGGACATTTCCTCTTGCAAAGTTAGTAGCTGGAGCGTTATATCCAGCAGCCATTAGCATATCACCAATCTTAAACTTCTCATTAGTTTTGTTATCGATGGCTTTAGGTGATTTTTTGACAATGAAACCGACTACGCTTGAAGCACCACTTTCTTCTTGTCTCAGCAACTTAATATAGTTTCTTCCTTCTTCGAAGACATACTTATCATTTTTAGTATGCTCATACTTAGCATGCAATTGGTTTTGCATGATAGTTAAAAGTTCTTGGGTTTTTTCAATTAGTTCATTCATATTCGCTTTCCTCATCATTTAATATAGTTATATTATACACCACTTTTATGGCTTTGTACACACTTTTTTGAAAAAAAGTATATATTTTTTATACATATTTGTTATATGTAATATGGTAACTATAACTACTATATTACATCATCTAATGGGAATATCTGATAGATAGCTTCAGCACAAGCCTTTGCTATTTCTTGATGTTCTTTTTGAGTTCCGTTGGCTGCTCTTAGTTGGATATAATGTATCCAAGATCTTAATGTGCCATTTACATACATACGAGACATTGTTAAACCTTCAGGTAGAATTGCTCTTGCCTGCTCTTTCGCGATTCCGGCATTAATAGCCCATTCATACGCGTGTTTACAACGTTCAATAATAACTTCTTGATATGATTCCCAAATATGATGGATTGAATCTTCCATAGGGACATCAATAGAATTTTGACGATTCTTATCATCTTGCAATCTAGCATCTCTAGTTACAAAACTTAAATCTTTAGTAGGATCAGCATATCGCTGACTAAATTCCTGAAACGAAAAAGATCGATGTCTAAGAATCTGTCGAGCGATATCCCGAGTAGTATCGATTTCCATACAGACACTGGCCATCTCGAGAGGTGACCAGTGCTGGTGTTTAATCAAATACTTGACTAATTTTTCCGCGGTTTCCTCATTATTTTGATTGCTTGGATTTGATACTCTGGCGCAGTAAGCAACCATCTGTAACAAATCATCTTTCATTTCAACGCCAATTGCTGGCTTGCTGTGCGAAACAACACGAACTTTAAACATTAATTAGCCCTCTTTCTTCACCAATGTGTAGATGCCATATCCTAAACCGACCCAAGCTAACAACTTAGCTAAGCCTCCAAATAATACCACTGAACCGCAAACTACGATCAATGCAATACCATCATGTGAAGTTCTTTCAACCAATCTAGCTTTTATCCAATCTAACATATATTTCTCCTATACTTTAAATTCCGCAAACGTGTCTTTCCTTTCATTATCCCCCCACGTTGCGATGGGTTTATCGGGGATACTCATATCTGACATAATATCAGATTGAGCAGATTCCTCTACATCGTACAATTTCATTCTTGCACGATCGATACCGACAACAAATCTCTTAAACTTGGTCGGATCATTATATCTGTTTTTGAGTTGTTTTACCATTACCTGGTTCAACTCGTCCAATTCTTCTGTCGCTATTAATGCAAACATCAAATCGGCAGTTGCAGGTAAACCGAAAGATTCTGATGTATCTTCAAGACCCACATCTGTGTTACTAAAACCTGAACGTGTAGTTTGAGTTGCTGTCATAATAGGGACATTAAACTCAATTGCTAAACCACGTAACTCTTCTGCGATAGCTTTAATGTAGGTATAACTATTTATACTACCGCCCATTGCTTTCATACGAGAAGATGAACATATATTTAAATAGTCTATGTATATAATATCTGGAGCAAACTTCTTTTTAAGCTTTAATTCATTTAACAAAGCTCTAAAATGACCAGAATGCGCAGCACCAGTTGGATATTCTTTAATCAGTAATTTACCAATAGTTCCCTTTGCAATTTTCTGTATCTTTTCAGAGAACACATCTTTTGGCAATGACTCTAGCTGTTGAATTGGTAGATCCATGAGATTAGCATCAATACGCTCTGCAATTCTTTCTTCTGCCATTTCCATTGTGATGTATAAAACATTTTTACCTTGCTGCAAAACCGAAGCGGCATTGTGACACATAAACAAAGATTTACCTACACCCGTGCCAGCCAAACATACATTAAGAGTTTTGTTTGGAATACCACCTTTTGTAATTTTATTAAAATAATCAAGGTCCCATGGAATACGTTCCTCAGTCTTGTTGTAGAAATCAAAACGACTGTCAGAATCATCAATATAATCATGACCAATGGCTTGATCAAAAGAAACACCTAATGCATTTGATAGTATTTCTGGAATAGCACCTTCGCTTCTTTCTTTATCTTTACCATCAATAATACCAATAGAATCCATAATCGCAAGGTATACGGCTCTGTCTTTACACCACTTCTCCGTTTCATTAATAAGATATTCTGTATCTAAATCAGTTTTACCGTTAATCTCATTAATCAATAAAGATGACTGATTCAGTACATCTTCTGGAGCTGAAACCTTTTGCAACTCAATATCTAATACTCTACCTGTTGGTAGTTTATTATGTCTTGATACAAAGTCTACTATAAGATCGAATACTACTTTATGCGAACCTTCAAAATATTCTTTTTGAAGATATGGTATTACGCGTCTGCAGTATTGCTCGTCGTTAAGTAGATGGCTCAGTACGTGTGTTGGTATCTCGTTCTGCACGTTGTGTTGTTCCCTCTTCAATAATATGTGTTAATAAATCTCCGAGATAGTTGTTAAACTTCTCGTCTTCTTTCAATGTGTCGTGATCAAAATCACCTGGATCATTTATATTATACGTAAATGATAACGTAGCAATATCCAGGTCAGGACTTTCTTTAATAGACACCGTTCCATAAATAAATCTAACACCAGGATATGGTGAATTCTCATTTAAATGAATAGCATAAAAGTCAGAGCCTGGATGTTCTTGTGTAGTAAAATGACTATCCATTTTCTTGCTCTATATCAAGTTCAACATCTAAGAGTGGTTTATGACCGATTTGGTAATGGCCTTTTAAGAACTCTTTGAAATTAGTTGTTTCAAAAATAGGTTTCCAGAACTCTTCACTTAGAGTATCTTTTTCTCTTACTTTTGGTTGTACAAGTTCACCAGTCTCAGTATCTACCCTACAATACCAACCCACATTTGGCTTTTGTACGTATCCACCAGCTAGTGCTACATCTAGTAAACCGGAATATGGAGCAATACCACCTTCCCAAGTTACTGTAATAGGAATTTTAGATTTTTCTTTTACAAACCTAGATTTCTCGACGTTAATTACAAAGTTATAACCTTTGATTTCAGTGCCTTGCTTCTGCTGTTGTCTTCCAAGAATCCAAATATTATCCGCCGAATAGTAAATACCTGTACCACCAGATACTATCGCTTTAGGGAATAAACCGATTTCTTGATAAGTGTGATTAACAGCAAGCAAAGGAATATTCTTCATGGCTAGATAAGGAGTGACCATTCTGAATAATCCTTTGAGTGCTTTAGCTCTTGACATATCTGCAACTGACTTTTCATTTAGTGCATCTTCTAGTTCTTTCTTAGAAGCTAGATTACCAATAGAATCAATAACAACAATTACCTTATCGTTCCTTTCAATATTTTCTAATTGACTTACTAAATCAAATTTTAGTTGTTCTACATCTGTAATAGGTGTGTGTAAAACTCTACCAGTATCGATGTCAAAAGATTCGAAGTATGATTGTGGTGAACCAAACTCTGAATCATAAAATAACAATACTGCATCATCATGCTTTTTTAAATACGCACTTGCCATCAATAAAGCAAATGACGTTTTAAAATGTTTTGAAGGACCGGCCAATACTGTTAAACCAGGAGTTAATCCACCATCTGGATCTCCTGATAAAGCAACATTGATCATAGGAACTTCTGTCGGAATCATTTCTTTATCACTAAAGAATACTGAATCAGATAGAACATCCGAAGTTTTAATCTTCGAATTCTTTTTTAATTTATCCATTACTGACATTATCTTTTTCTCCTGCCGAATTGTGTTTGTTCTTGAGATCTAAGTTGTCTCTTATGACGAGCGATTGCTTCGGCTTTTTTGCGCTTGCGTTTTGCTGTAGGTTTTTCATAAAACTCTTTTTTACGTACATCTTGTATGATGCCCGCAGCCTCTACAGCTTTCTTAAATTTCCTTAAGGCAATTTCAAATGGCATATCTTGTGGTGGACGATTGTCTCGTTTCCCTTTCCGATTTTTGTTGAACTTCCTTGGTTGGGCTTTTAAATTAATACTTGGCATATTTCCTCTTTTAATAGTTAATGGGTATATTATAACATGAAATCACTCAATTGTACACAGTTAATTCCCCAATCTTTTCTTCTATAACATTCAGGAGATAAGTGTACAGATGAGACGCTTTCCATCATATCCTTGGCATATTTCTCACCATCCATAGTGAGCCAATCTTTAGGATATACAACTCTCTTCATATCTAAATCATCCATAATAGATGTCCATTTATTAAGAGCGTTGATTCTTTCTTCACGTGAACCCCAAAAAGGTTGATCTTTATAATATCCCGTTTTAGGAAGTTTACGTCCTTCGAATTCTATTGGCCATGGAGTAGAATACTCGACTCTAATACCACGGTCTTCTAAACTTTGACCATACGCTTTCCATGCCTTTAACATTTTTTCAATGTCGATATTTAGCCTGCAAACGTGATGCCTGAGATCAATATTACCAAATGACATAGTTACACCCTTTGGCATACATTCCATAATATGATTTGTGACATATTCAAAGTTTGATTTTGTCTGTCCGAAAAGAGTTAATCCATCAGTTTTAATTACCATTGATCTTTCTTTAGCATAAGCCGCGGTATGCGAATCACCAATTGTTAGCCAATGTAGATCTGATATGTCTGTAGATTTTAATCTCTTTGCGTTTGCACATTTTTCTGATACTTTATCACACCAATCCTTGTCTAATACGTCTTTACGCTTTTTAAGCATTGCGCCATAATCTGGCATGTCAATATCTAGTGAATATACTAATCTTGCTTCTAAGAAATTATTTATCCTTTTTTCAAGGTCATCGGTAAATCCGCCAAATAAATTAAGTGAACCGCCAAAATTAACTCCATGATCTAAATATAATACATCTACTATATCACCTTCGTGGTTAATTCCAACGTCTAAATTTTCAGACCATGTTCTAGCCCATCCATAACCGTGGCTATTTTTCTTTTTTGGTATTTTGTTAAATGTTCCTGTTATCATAAATTTTTGTCCCAATCTCTATAACTATCAACTGTCTCGTATAGTGTTTCATCTGTTAATGTAGGTTCAGGACCTACATTCCAGAATAATATATTTCTTCCTGTATTCTTTGGTATAAACTTCCATACTTTACCGTCATAAGTGTCAATACAAGGAAATGGAGGTAGGTTTTCTGCTTTCTCAGAAGCAGTAAAGGCTTTAGGTTCACTTATAACTTCAGCTCTACCTAGCTCACCGGCTTTCATATTTCTTGATACCGCAACAGAAGTAAATTTAGCATTTGGCCATGCAATCTGTAAAGCTCTTGTAAGTACTCCAGTTGATGTGGCCACATATACTTCATCTGGTTCGCGGATTGCGCTAGCAACTTTGACCATGCCAGCAGTAACCATTTCATGTTTTAAACCTAGCGGAACAAAGTAATATCCTTGCTTCCTTGAATCTTCTAGTGCTATTTTATTTAAGTTTGGCATTGCGGCTATTCTATGGAAGCTTACATCAGCTCCTTGTTCTATGCAACACGCTTGATGATGTGAAATCATTTTACTAGATGGCATATACAATCTAACTTTTTTATTATGTCTTTTAGCGGCATCCAGTATACTTACACCGGCTAAACCAGTACGTGGTTGAACATACGCAATAGTATCTTCTTTGATTGTGCTAATCAGACAATCGCCACCTCTTGTTTTAGTACCAACAATCATATCATCTCGAATTACTCTAACACCTTGGTGTGTTTTTTCGAATGGTTTTGGATTTGGATCTTCCCAGTTCTTAGCCAAATCTAGGTAATATTCCTTTGCTTCATCAGGCTGCATTAACCCAATATCTTTATTGAATCCATCTTCTACGTGTTTATTATGAGGCATTTCTTATATTCTTATCCATCGCTGAGTGTAGTATCATTGCCTTATAATCATCAACATCTAAGTTATTGTCGTTTAACACTTTTAAATCTGATGGATGAGCAGTAATACCGTTAAATGTATCTACTAGTCCAAGATCTAACATTGCTTTTTGTCTTCCACGTGGGTGATCTTTAATATCACTACTAGACCATACTTTATCTAAATCTAAATGAGCGTAGTCATCTCCAGGTCTAATGTAATTTTCTACCCATCTAATATAGTCACAACATACATCTTCTGCATTATATGGCACACTTCCTGTATCTTCATAGATGTTTAGCATCACTTCATCTAAAAAATCTTCTTTCTTTAATTTCTTATCATTCTTAGCTAAATATGAAATACATTCAACGGCGTTAGTTCCATAATAGAACATACTTTCCTTATTTACATAATGCGGAAACCAATCCGCAATGTCAGCAACAACCGCAGCATATTGAAACTTGTATTGTCTCAATCCGTTTTTAACGTTCCAATCTAACATAAACTGACCAATCTCTCGAAGATCTTTTTTGCCAGGTATAGCCAGATAATGAGACAACTCTTTTGCTAATCTTGGGGCATATTCACAAAGATAATAGTCTCCGCCTTTTTTGTAATCAGAAGTAGGTTTTGGAAATGCCGGGAATTGGTATCCAATAGATGTGTAAAATGGCTTTCCTAGTTTACCTTCAGCCTTAATGATCTTCTTCATATCATCGATATCGTTAGCTAAATGCAATTTAAATAATAGTGTATTATGATATCCTGAAGGTTTAGTTCCGTAATTAATAGCAGAACCTGTAACTCTGTGTAGAATAAAAAGATACAACCAAGTTTCTAATGAATGAACTCTGCCGGTCCAATTCTTAGCAACTAGTTCTCTTTGTGCGGTAGCTTGTCCTGCTTGCATTCTATCCCAATAAGGATGTTTATCAGTCCAGCCATAAAATATATCGTTAACTATTTGTGAGAATCCAGCGTATTTACGTTCAACTACATCATATAGTTCAACGTTCTCCATTAGATCATCATTCATACCACTTTCTAAGTGAGGCATAAAATTAGGAACGTTACATTTAATTTGTTGATCTTTAGCCAGTTCGAAGTACTTCAAGAAATCATAATAATATTTTGTTTTAATCATAATGTAGTAAAAAAATTCCTCACTAAAAATAATAATCCTACGCCATTAAGTAGAATCAAGGCGCGGTCTTTCCATAAAATAGATACAACCAACCATAATGTAATACCGATGACTGATAAGCCTAAATCCCAAGTTTGTAATTCAGGAATTCCTCTCATTGACATAGCGGCCAATACAAACACAGAAGCAACCCATTTAATATACCAATCTAAAGTATATTTTGGAGTTGCACTCTTAAAAATGCGTTTACTTTTCTTTAGTTCTTCCTTACTGAAGTCTGTCACTTTAGTCATTACCATCCCAGTTTAGATCCGATTGAGATCTTAATTCATCTTTATAAGACTTGCGATCATATTTACTTTTGTCCTTATGGACCTTTGTGCTACCATGATCTGGTGTAGTCTTACGCACTTTAATCTTTTCTTTCTTACCAAAAATCTTATCCCAATTATCTCTTCCTTGTTTAGATAATCCTTTGGATTTTATAGTATCTCCAGTAATATCATTTTTTGTTGCCATTGTTGTTTCCTACGAAGGTTGCCAATTAAATTCATCAAAGGGCAAATTCATTTGTGTATCATCTTCTGAATATATACCTCGTTCTTCACACCACGTACTTGTTCGTCTAAAAAACATACGACCTTGTTCATCAAGTTCTAATGTAAATTTATCACCTGCATTTAAAGGAGTTTTTTCTATTTGCACCATATCCAATGGACTATGCTCTCCTGTATTATACATTAGTAAACCTTTCTCGTCGATTTCAAACAGATAATCTGCGTATAACATTTTTCTTTCCTCTTTTTTTGGCGCGCCTGAGAGGATTCGAACCTCTGACCCACGGCTTAGAAGGCCGTTGCTCTATCCAGCTGAGCTACAAGCGCATAAACATTTAGATAAAGTCGTAAATTACTCCAGCTTCATCAAACATTTTTTTAGTTAACTGAGTAGACTCCACCCAACGTTCTGGCGTAGATGTTTGTATCTCCTCAGTTACCACCCTTTTGATACCGACTTGAATAATGCCCTTTGCGCATTCTGAACAAACCGGTAATCCGTGTATATACATTGTAGCTCCATCAAGCGACGTTCCATTGTATGTAGCATTATATATACAATTCATCTCTGCATGAACAACATGCTGATATTTAATAACTTTATTTTCGTACATTGATTCTTGATCATCGATTCCTCGAGGGAATCCATTA
>Ga0181397_1000934_pt1 | contig 10791 bp, 1 predicted proteins | sample 20SPOviralmetaG_FD_130126 | JGI IMG/M metagenome (GOLD analysis project Ga0181397, IMG submission 130126) | Marine viral communities from the oligotrophic San Pedro Time Series (SPOT) site, San Pedro Channel, CA, USA - 20 SPOT_SRF_2011-02-23 | ecosystem: Environmental > Aquatic > Marine > Strait...
CCAATGACAGATTACAATATATCTTATCAAGATGTAATATCTATTCCTCCAATAGCAGAGCTAAAAGGTGATATGAGTACTTATGAGTTCTTAGATAAAATGTCAAATGATCCTGCATTTAAAGCACAAATACAAGACATAGTATTAACTAATATCCAAGGAAAGAATGCAGACTATGCTGGTACTGCAATTAGTCTAGGAGATGCTGATGCAAATGTAAAACAAAGAGTTAGTAAAATGGTTAGTGAGTTTGAAGATATGGTAAAAAATAAAACAAAGTCTATTGAAGAGAACTATATTAAAGAAGTTAAACCTCTTGGAGTAATTGCTACTAACTATGGTGATAAGACTAAAGAAAGTCAAATAGAGATGCAAAACTTCTTTGCTGAAGGAATGACTGATAACTTAGTAATGTATGCTCCAGACGGTTCACAAATAACTTTAAGAAATCTAAAAGAACAAGAAGGATTTACAGATGTAGATGGAGAGCCAGGATATGAAATAGAAAAAGGAGGAGGACTGCTTAACACAACAAGAGATGGAGAAGCAGTTATAGGTATTCCTATTAAACTAGGAAGTAATATAGATAATCCAGGGTTGCTTACAGGCGATAAATATAAGAAAGGAGACGTTGTTATGTTCTATGCTCCTGTAAATCAAATAGGGGGAATACCTGCTATTACAAACTATACAAACAGTGTAGACTTTAGATTACAAGATTTATGGTCAAGAGGAGAAAGTGCAGTAATACCTACTTTTTCTCCACCAATGTTTGAAGATCCTTCAGACATAGATCCAAATACAGGAGCGCCAAGAAGAACAGTTATTTTTAATTATGCAGACCCTAGAGCTCAAGGTAAGAAAACATCTCAGTTTACTGCTGTTCAAATTTGGGATAAAGAAAAACAAATGTATGAAGGCTATAATAAACAAGATGGATTAAAACAAATAGCAACTTATATTTCAAAGAACGACGCAGATAAATACGCATTTTAAATATGTCTATACCTATTAATATAAGCAAGGATACAAATTTACCTACTCCAAAACCAACAGTTGGTGGAGGGCTAGCTATTGATAATAGTATATTAGACAAGCAAAGAAAAGATGTTATTCCATTTGATGCAAATGACATTAATCCTTACGATGTAATGAATTTTACTTTTAAGTATCCTGAACCTTTATCTAACTATACAAGGTACAATGTACCTATAAATAGATACATGGATTGGAATGATAAAAGAGCACAAAACCAAAGCAATGTAGAAAAGTGGGGAAGAGGTATAACTAAAGGTCTTGCTACAGGTGTAGGAGCTGTTGTAGAAAATACATTAGGAATAGTAGCAGGGTTAGGGGAGCTTGTTAGTGGAGGAGCATACTATGATAATTTTGTTGGTAAAAGCGTAGACAAGTTTAATGAAACTTTAAAAGAATTTATACCAAACTATTATACACAAGAAGAGCAGAATATGACAACTCTTCAAAAGCTTGGCACTGCAAACTTTTGGTCAGATCAAGTTATGAATGGCTTTGGTTATAGTGTAGGATCATTAGCTACATGGTATATGACTGGAGGAGCAGGGCTAGTAGCTAGAGTAGCAGGAGCCACGGCTAGAGCAAGAGCTTTAAATGGGATATATAAAGGATCTAAAGCTATATCTACAGGTACAAACCTAGCTGCACAAAGTTTAAAATCAAGCGCTAGATTAAAACTTGCAAACACGTTAGAAATGGGACTATATATGTCCTTAGCAGAGTCATCAGTAGAAGCAAGGGAATCACAAAAGACCATGTACAAAGACTTAGTTAATAAAACAATAGAAGATTCAAATGGTTTATACCAAACTGAATTACAAATACCAGAAGAAGATCGTGCAGATATGCTACAAGCATCTTACTCTGCAGGTAATGCTAATTTTATTACACAGTTACCAGTACTAATGGGAACAAACTTATTTATGTTTAGTAAACATTTAGCTGGATTTGGTGCATCAAAACAAACTAGACTTTTAAAACCAAAAGATGTTGTTTATAATAATGCTACTAAAAAAGTTACAAACGAACTAGGTAATAGAAGCACATTTAGAGCAATAGCATCTAGACTAACTCCGGCAGGAAAAGGAGCTGGAACAGAAGCATTTCAAGAAGGATGGCAGTTTGCATCTAAAGTAGGGTCAATAGATTATCATACAGATAAATATTTTAATGGAGGAAGTGAGGATATGATTAGATCTATATCTGAAGGTATTACAGAAACATTTGGAACACAAGAAGGTTTAGAGTCTATGCTTATAGGTGCTATTGTAGGGGGCGGTATGGGTGGAGGAAGAAGCGCAATACAAAAACCATATGCAGCACGAGTAAAGAATGCTCAATATGTAACAGATTTATTAAATGGTGGGTACTTAGCAAACTCTGCAAACAAAGCTATGAACTATGATGCTATGGTTAAAGTACATTTAGATATGGAAAAAGCTTTAGAGTCTGGTAATATTAAAGCATTTAAAGATGCACAAAATAAATTATTACATTATCATGCATATGATGCTATACAAAATGGAGGCTTTGATGTATTTATAGAAAAGTTAAATGATGCTGCATCTTTAGAAGAAAGTGAGTTTGCAGAACAGTTTGGATTTAACCCTGATGTCTCTATAGCAGAACAAACTAAAAGTTATAAAAATCCTAATGGACAAACTAAAGAGGATATTGTTAAAAAGATCTCAGCTAGATTAACTAATTTTAAAAAGGCATATGATGCTGTTCATGAACAAATGCCTTTAGATAATCCTGCTGTAACTAATCAAGCCTATGTGTGGGGTACTAGTAGAATGCTAGTCTCTGAAGAAAAAAGAAAAGCACTTGAAACAATAAACAAGGATAAGGCTAATTTAAGAGCACAGTTAATTTTTAGTTTATCTGAAATTAATTCTAGGAATGAAAGAATGTCTAACATTAGAGAAGATGTTCAGGCCTTATTAAATGATCAAGTAAATCTAGTAAATGGTGTTCCTATGCTTATTGGAAACCCACTATCATCTGAATCAACAGCTAAAACTACTAGTGATACATACGAATTTGAAAGAGTTAGAACAGCATTAAACGAAACTATTAAAGAACTAGTAGCTAATAATGCAAGCAGTCTTGTTGTTTCTGAGTTTCTAAAAATGGGACAAGACTATTTAAGTTTATTAGCAGAGAACCAATCCGGTGTTAACGCATTTAATAAATTAAATAGTAGTGAGTATTTTCAAAAACAATTTGCAACAGAAGTTAAACAAAATATAGAAAAAGCTAAAGCAAGAGTTAAAGAAGAGAAAGAAGCTAAGGATATTGCAGATGCAAAAACTGAAAAAGAAGTTAAGGAAGCAGCTCCTGATGCAGCAGGTAAAACAAAAGTAGATAAAGATATTAAAGAAAAAGAATTAAGGGATAAAGAAAAAGATTCTAAGAGCTACTATCTACAATTACACGGAAATAAATCTGTTAAAGAACAGCTGCAAATGCTTACAGCAATAACACAAGAAGAGATGGACAAGCTTAGTGCAACTGAAAAAGCAGGTTTAACTAAAGCAATTGCAGAACTACAGAAAAGGCTTAAGGATGCTAAAAAGCCAAACCTAAGCCCTGAAGAAGTAGATGCACAAGATGAAAGAGTTGTACAAGGTATAGAAGATATTGAAGAAACTAAAACACCCTTTGAAGAAAAAGAAGAGTACGCACAATCTTTAGGATTTGAAGACTATAGCCATGTGCTGCACAGTTTAAATAAGCGAAATGGTTTAAGGAGAAACACAGATATAACCAAAGAAAGATTTTTAAAGTTATCTAACATTGAAATAAAAAATTTAGCAGCTGGCAGTGCTTCTGCAAAAGCTAATTTAAAAGCATCTAACCAAGTTCCCCCTACTACTACTGAAGAAGTTGTAGAAGCAGAGGTAGAAAAGCAAGGACATGAAAAAATTATAGAAGACACACCGGTTATACAAACTAATCTATTTGTTGATGTTAGTCCTACAGGCAGTAAAGAACCAACACTTAGTCTTAAGTTAGCATCAAATTATGATGGTACAACTATAGAAGTTTCTTCTGAAGATAATACTGGAACAAGAAGAAAAGTTCCTGTAAATGCAAGTGGAGTCCCTGTAGAAAGAAACAATCAGGATACAAAGAATGGAAGACCTATTCCAATTAATCAAGATTTACTTTTAGGGGATGTAAAAGGTACAGAAGTAGAATTTGAAATTATAGAAAATGATTGGTTTGTAGAAAACCATAAAGGGAAACCAACAGAGATTGAACAAATACCTATATATGTTAAGATTGGAAATGAGTATATAGGTAAACTGCAGAGTTCTCCTAGCAATGAAAGAATAGATTTAGTAAATAAAATAAGAGAGGCTGAAGGAAAAGTAGATATTGGACGTATTACTGAGGGAGGTGGATTAGGTGCAATTACAGATACTTATAATAAAGAAACAGAGACTAAAGGATCTAGGGTATACGGAAAAGAAAAAGTTAGTTATGAACAAGTTGAGAAGTTATATGCAGATATACTTGATAGGATTCAAAAAAAATCTAATGCTAATAAAGTACTTCGTAGTAAAGGTAAAAAAACAATAACAGCGCAGTCAGTAATAGATGATATAGTACAAAATTATATTAATAATACTCCTTTACAAATGATGCCTATAGGAAATCCTGGAGTAGATTTATTAAAAAAATATATTAAAGAGCAAATTGAAGGACAAGAATCAAAACAAAAAGTTACTACAAAAATAGCAGAAACATTTGCTAGTTCTACTAATATAAACAATGCAGTGCTTGAAGACGCTCCAGGAATCAAACAGTTTTATAATCCTTTAGAAATTATAGGTAACTTAGAAGCTACAGGGGTAGACCAAAATAGAAATGTAGTTCTTTCATTTATGAATCCAGATAATGATGTACCACAATTTGATGTAATGTATTTTGAAGAAGGGTTAGTACAAGAAAAAAATATAACTGAATCTCAAATACAAGAAATTCAAAGAATACAATCTGATAAATTTGATCAGATAGCTTTAATTGTTCCAGGCGCTAATGTACCAGGAGGAAAAACAAGACTAATTATTACAAGTACTGCTAATTTATCTGAAGCTGCACAAAAGCAAGTCATAAAGTCTTTAGCTGAAAGAGACTTTGAAAAAGTTAAAGAAATAGCAGCTGTTAGTATACGTAAAACGCCAAGTCAAAGAGAAAGATTTTTATTTCATGATACCTTTGTACGTGGACAAAACTATATAGTATACTATAGTAATTCACAAGATGCTCTAATTCGTATAAATGAGCTAGAACTAGTTAAAGCGCTTAATAATAATAATGCTACTTATCAGCAAGTAGTTGTAAACATGGCGGATTCTGGTACAGGTACTAGAGGTACATTTGATACTGTAAGACAAACAACTACAGAAAAAACAAATTTAAACTTAGAACAAGATTTACTTTCTTTGTTAGAGAATAAAAAATATCATGTTGATATGGGGAGAGCCAATACATCAGATCCTTATACAAGTCCTGTTACAGGCGTAGAGTATGATACATATCAGCACTACTTATTTAATGGTACTAATGAACTTAAAAATAGATTAGATAGTACAAATGCTCAAGGAGAAGGACATCATTCTATAGTAAGTATAGATGTTGTAAAGAAAGGACAAAGTCTGTATAACAACCCAATGGTAAGTTTTGAAAGAGGGACTACTAGCTCAGCTAGTGCAGCAGAAGTTGCGCAAAATTCTTCTTTTAGTGCTCCAAGTGAAAACACTAGTAATGCAGGTATTGTACCAAGTAAAAATTTACAAAATAAATTCCCAGATAAATGTTAATATATGAGCTGTAGAATAGAAAACGGTAGAGCAATATTACCTAACGGTAAAGACTCAAAACTCTTAGCTAAGTTAAGAGAAGTAGTTAATAATAACTTTAAAGCAGAAGCTTTATATGAAAGTATATATAATAGTGAAGGAGAGTTTAAAAAGTTTTATGGAAACTTTGAAGAAGAAGGGCAGGTAGATACTAATTTCTTAGATGAAAATGGAGAACCAATATTATATATAGAAGAAGGTATATATGGATTCTTTAATCAAGCTGATGAGTTCTATGGTATTGGTGCTTTTAGTAGAGAAAAATCAAAAGTTTTAGATCTTTTACAAGACACAGAAGAAGAAAACAGAGTAGTGCAAGCAAATCTTGTTAATACTATAATGTATTTTATAAATGAAGTAAAGATAGAACTTAAAAAGCAAGGCTTAGACTTTACTAATGATGTTGTAAATAAATTATTTAATTTAGAAACAGATTTAAGCAGTAACAAAGTTGTGTCTTTAAAAGATAAATTGTTATTAGGAGCTTTTAAAAATCTTAGTGACTCAAATCAAGCTGATATTGACCTAGCAAAAGAGCTTGTTAAGACAATGGAAGATCAAGGAGTGCAAGCAATGATCAATAAAGCAAATGATAATGGTGTAATTTTTAATATAAAAACTTGGGAAACATTTATGGTGGGATACCAACAGTGGGAATCTCGTGAAGACAAGTTAAAAAATACTAAAAGTGTAGGACTTAGACAGTTAGTTAAAGATAGTTTAGCAAATTATAATTTAATACTAAAAGATGGGGCTACAGAAGAACAAATAAATGAAGAGGAAGAAGAGGTTATAAGAATTTATAGTCAATCTAGATTACAAGATAATCCTAAAGATAAACTATCAGGAAAAGCTAAGGCAATACTAAGTAATATAATATCTGGGGAAAACATGTTTGGGTATCCAAGAGTTCTACCTATAGATACTGTATATAAAGCAGTTCAAGAAGCTGTAGTTGATCAGAATACATATAAAGATATGTTGATGAATATAGAAACAATGGTTCGCTATAGCCCTGAAAAACAAGCAATACTAGATAGATTTAAAAGTTTAGAAGCAGAAGAGCAAGCTGCTATATTTACTGCATTTAGAAACTCTTATACACAGTTTTACTTATTTAAACAAACAAAAGAGTTAGATGGTACTTACACAACTGCTATAATAGATGCTAATCAAAATAGATCTATTAAAAAGATTAGACAGGATTACTCAGACACTGCTACAAATACTTTAGATGAAAGATCTATTTATACTAAAGATGTAAATAATAATTTAGTTGTTAAACCTGAAAAACTAAAAAATATAGAAAGTTATTGGGAGACTGTAGAGCAAGCTCTCTTTTCTAATACTTGGGAAGATTATCAAATAGAAGCATTAGCAAATTATTTGTGGGAGTTTGGTATGAACTTAGGACCAACTCTAGATATTACTAAAGAAAACTTAAAAAGATATTATACTCTAGGTAAAGGAACACGTGTAGAAGGAGCTGTGTTAAATAGATTAGTAAACAGGCCTGGGTATAATCTTAAAAAACTTTTAACACATTTACAATCAGGCAAGAAAACAAACGTATATAAAGCTGAAAGAAGCACTATAGAAAAAGTAGCTGAGGTTGCTTTATTATTTGATCAAAAACCTTTTAGTTCTTTTATAAGCGGTACCCTTAAACAATACTACCCGGTTAATCTACCTACACATTTAGATGAAATTACAGAAGTGTTTAATGATGAAATGCGTGTACAAGAGTTAAACGACCTTATAGAAAGTTTAAAAACTGATCCCTTATTTAACCCTGGAGCTCTTAGTAAAATGCAAGAAGACAGTAAATACATGTCATATCTTTTAAAAATATTAAAGACACCTAAAGGTAAGTCAGAAAAAGTAAAAGAAAAATTTGTTAACTATACTCTAGACTCTATAAAAAGAGCGGATAAACCGTATGCATTTGACTATACAAATCAAAGTTCTAAACTGTCTCTTATTCAAAGACTAGTAGGACATAATAATAGAGGTGGGAGACAGGGAGAACTATTTGGACTAGTTGCCCCACATATACAATCTAATAGACCTAGATTAAATTATGTAGAAATGCCTAAAGTTACAGCTTTAAAAAACTTTGATGTACAAGATACAAGAAGACAGGTTATAGAGGCATTTATAGTACAAGACTTAGCTAGAATACATGCTGCTACACAACAAGTTAACGCAGCTAGAGAAAATGATGATGCCTCAAAGCTTGTTGCTAACTATCATTATAATCCAAAGAGTGCTGATAAATATCTAAAAGACGGGGGAGCTTTTACAATGACACAGATTTATAATTTAAATAAAGACGGTAAAGCAGAAGAAGCAGTTAAGTATTTACTAGATTTTTTAAATCAAAGTGAGAATACTTATACAGAACAATCAATAGTAAGAGACTTTATAGATAAAGAAATAGATGCAGTAGAAAAAAACTTAGAAAAATACGAACTAGAAACTTTAAAACTTATAGAAGCGTATGAAATTAATTTAAAAAATGACGTTGACCGTACAATATCAGACCCAGCTGCGTTTGTAAAAAACTTTATATTTAATGATTTTGCATTACGTACAGAGTTAACAAAATTTACTAGAAGTGGATATTCTTTTTCTACAGATTTCTCTAAGTTTATTAAACGTATGCACCTTTTAAATACTCCTGGAAGCAAACTAGCTATCCAAGGATTTAACAAAAGCAATCCTGACTATGGTATGATGCCTACATACAATGCATTAGTAATAAAAGATATGGATTTTATTTTTAAAGACGATGCAAATGAAACTGCAGATGTTATGTTAAAAAATCTAATAGCTGCTAACGTTCCTAGAGAACAAGCTATAAAAATTTCTAATGAATATAGATCTGTAAATAAAACAGACGCACAAACATTTATTAGTTTAGACATGTACCGCGGGATCATGCAAGGTATGGGTAAATGGGATGATAAGTTAGATGAAGATGCTTACCAAGCATATAGAAGAGGTGAAGATTACAATAGACCGGTTATGCCGTTAAAACCTTATCATGAGCAGTTAGATGTTAAAAATGGATTAAGTCAGTTTGAGGCAGATAAAAACTCTTATGTAGTTGTTACGCCAGAGCTTGCTGAAGATTTTCCAAAACTTAAGAGTATGTTACAGACTATGGAGAAGGAAAATATACATGTAATACACACAGAGAGCGCTACCAAAACAGCATATACTAATCCACAAAACTTTGAAGCTTTAGAATCACTTGATGCTTCTAACCCTATGGTTAAAAACTCTAGTAAGTTAAGATTTCCACAAATGATTCCTAATAAAAAATCAAAGGAGATTATATTTAACAGACAAATTAGAAAAAATTTAACTACAAATATTGTAAAAACTGAAAAGTATAATTTAGGTAATAGAACTGTTACAGGATCTGAACTACAAGAACTGTATGGTAAAGCTATAGATGAGAATATTACAGAGGATACAAAAAATTTAAGGAGCAGGTTAAATATAACTAAGCTAAGAGAACTAACAGAAAAAGGAGATAGAAATACAGTAGAGTATAGCATAGAGAAGTTTAAATTTTTAGACAGTCTTAGAGAAGAAATTAAAATAGCAATTGAAGAGAGAGATTTACCAAGAAATTATCTAGATGCTTTAGACATATTCCCTGTAGATAATTATGACCACGAGTTTAAAATACCTTTAAGTTTTCCTAACTATGCAGCAAAGTTTGAAGGAATTATAACTAATTTATACAACAGAGCTATCTTTAAACAAATGCTCCCTGGAACAGAGGTAGTACAAATAGCAGAGTTAGGAGGACATGAACTTAGTAAAGAGTTGCAAATGTATAACGGTAGTAATGGAGGGTCAGAAGTGAGAATTAAAGCTAGTTTACTTGGATTTACAGCAGAAGAGGTAAAAGGTAAAAGGCCTGAAGACTTTGCAGGAGATGCTAGATTAGAGTTTATAGGGTATCGTATACCTCAACAAGGTAAGAGTTCTGCAGTTGTAATGAAAGTTGTAGATTTTTTACCTGAAAACTATGAGAAAGCTATCATGGTTCCTGGAGGAATTACAAAACAAATGGGATCTGATTTTGATATTGATAAACTGTTTTTAATATTTCAAGAAAGACTAGGGGCAACTCCAAGCGTAGCGGTAAAACCTAACTACACTCCTGGAGCAAAAAACAACAGGAAACAAAGAAACAATTTAATATATAATGTGTTTAAATCTATTTTAACAGATCCTAAACACTTACAAGAGGTTTTAACACCACTTAGCGCTAAAACTTTAGAAGACTTTGCAGACACTGTAAGAGAGGAAACAGGGGTTAGCTTAGCTTTAGATTATAATAATCCTTTAGCACAGCTAGAACTTGAGTCTAGAAACAGAGCAAGTAAAGCTGGTACTGGTCTTTACTCTAATTTATTAGCAGGTAGAAACGTAGCAGAAACATTACAACTGTTAAGACTAAGGCCTGCTAGCGGATTTGGAGCAAGCAAAAAAGTATTTTTTAACGGGGAAATTTATGATAAAATAGGTGTAACTAAAGACAGTGAAGGTAAATATACAGATGTTACTGCTTCAGAGTTTCTATCAGCTTCTGTAGATGCGGGTACTAATCCGGTGCAGTTAGATATAAATGATAATAAATATACTGCTCCTGTAATAGGACTATTAATAAGTGTAGGAGTTCCTACTGATACTATCCTAAATTTTATATCACAACCAATACTTAAAGAAGTTGTAGAACAGGCAGAGTTATTAGACCTAAGTCCTGGTAAAATAAAAGAAGCAATCAATGTTGTTAGGAAAAAATATGAATTTAAAAGTCCTAGAAGGTTATCAGGAGCCAATATAAATCTTGAAGAGCTTACAA
>Ga0181397_1000936_pt1 | contig 10768 bp, 18 predicted proteins | sample 20SPOviralmetaG_FD_130126 | JGI IMG/M metagenome (GOLD analysis project Ga0181397, IMG submission 130126) | Marine viral communities from the oligotrophic San Pedro Time Series (SPOT) site, San Pedro Channel, CA, USA - 20 SPOT_SRF_2011-02-23 | ecosystem: Environmental > Aquatic > Marine > Strait...
ACTGAGGAAGCTATTGAAGACAACTTGTATGATAGACTGTCAAGCAGATACACAAAAGCTCTAGCACGTTCAATGGCTAACACCAAACAGGTGAAAGCTGCTAACGTTCTTAACAGAGCTTTTAACTCTAGCTTTTCAGGTGGTGATGGTAAGGAGCTTTGTGCTACTGACCACCCAACTATCTCAGGTACTGTCAGCAATGAGTTATCAACTTCCGCTGACCTTTCTGAAACATCTATTGAACAAGCGTTAATTGATATCGCAGCATTCAAAGATGAAAGAGGATTGAAAGTTGCAGCACAAGGAGTAAAAATGATTATTCCTTCTGAGCTTCAGTTCGTTGCGGAAAGAATCATGAAGTCTGCTAACAGAGTTGGAACAGCAGATAATGATATCAATGCTATGAAGAGCATGGGTATGATCCCACAAGGATATGCAGTTAACAACTACTTAACTGATACTGATGCTTTCTTCATTATCACTGACGTTCCTAACGGTATGAAATACTTTGAAAGATCACCAATCAAAACTTCAATGGAAGGTGATTTTGATACCGGTAACGTAAGATACAAAGCAAGAGAGAGATACTCTTTCGGCTTCTCTGACTTCAGAGGTATCTTTGGTTCACCAGGTGCATAATAAGTAATTTTATAAATACTTTTAAAAGGGGCCTTATGGCCCCTTTTTTTATGGGAAAATACATTGACTTTATGGGAAATTAATGTACAAAATAAAAGCGGATAATATTGACAAGGAGATATATTATGGCCGCAGTATCACAGTCTTTAATCGCTGAGAAAATTAAACTCGAATCTCAGTGGAATTCTCAGTATATTAATTCTGGTAAGGAAACTCTTGAGATGAAATCTATTGAAGAGAGAATCAAAAGAATCTTAGCAAAATTAAGGTGGAGACATCAAGACTATGAGAGTCATTTATTTTTTAAATAGACTTGCTCTCTAAATAAAAAGGTTTATATTTAACCTTCTAGGAAAAACAACATCATACAGACTGACCTAGCAGACGCACGTAGAGACTGTATGTATTTTTACTACGGAGGTAAAATATGGGAACAACCACATTTCAAGGTCCAGTTGTATCTAAAAAAGGTTTTTTTAATACAGGACCCGGTAACGTTATAACAGTAAATTCAAGTGACAGCTTGACAGTTGCAGATCACGCAGGAAGAATTGTTTACAATTCTGCTGCAGGTGCAGTGACTTATACATTACCAGCAACAAACGCAAATTCTGATTCTGCAGTAGCAGGACCAGGACCAGACTTAAACAATCTAAGCAACGTCGGAGCTTCTATCGAAATTTTTGCAGATATTACAAAGACAGGTGACTTAGTTGTGCAAGTTGCAAATGCAACTGACGTAATGGTTGGAAGTGCATTATTTATTGATGACTCATCCGACAACGCCGTTGGTTTTGAAACAGCCGCAACATCAGACACTATTACTTTAAATGGTAGTACAACTGGTGGTGTGACTTATGCAAAGATTGTTTGTACAGTCCTTGCTTCAGGTAAATGGAAAGTATCTGTTGATTCCGGATGTACTGGAACACCAGCAACACCATTTAGCGCAGCAGTAAGCTAATATTAATTAACTCGAGGTGGGGTGTAATGACCCCACCTTTGAAAAGGAGATAAAATGGCCGATACAGTAACAACAAGAACTCTTTTTGACGGAGATAAAAAACTTATAACAAGTTATGTCAATGTTTCAGACGGATCAGGAGGAACAACAAAGATAGTCGATGTTTCTGCACTGAATACAAATGCAAAAGGGCAGACCTGCACTACAGTAACTTTAAACAAAATTTGGTTTAATGTTTCAGCAGCTGCTACAGCACCAATTCAAATTCAATGGGATCTTTCTTCAGGTACTCAAACACCTTTACTAGCACTAAATGAAACTGATAATTATGATTTTAGTTCTTTAGGTGGTATAGGTAACCCTAAAGAAAGTAACTATACAGGTGATATTGATGTGGTGGCTCCTGCTGCAGCAACTTCAGGGGAAACTTCTACTTTAATTTGTGAGTGGATTAAAAACTACTAGGGGTTCAAATGGCTACATCTGGTACTACATCATTTGACCTTGATATAGATGAGGTTATTCAAGAAGCATACGAACGTTGTGGTGTTACAGCGAGAACTGGTTATGGTTTAAAAAGCGCTCGACGTTCTTTAAATATTCTTTTTTCTGAATGGGGTAATAGGGGCCTACATTTATGGAAAGTAGCCTTGGCTTCTGTACCTCTAGTAGAAGGTCAAGCAGAATATAACTATGCTAGTGATAATACTAATTTTCCAAACGACATTAATGAAGTATTAGAAGCGTATGTTAGAAATAATTCAACAACCACCGCACCTGTAGATACACCTATTTCAAAAATAGATAGGTCTACTTATTCTGCAATAGCAAACAAATTATCTAAAGGAACACCTAGTCAATATTATGTGGATAGGACAACAACACCTAGTATTTTTCTTTATCAAACACCAAGTAGCACTTTTTCTGGATCTAGTTATTTATTGAAATTTTACTATTTAAAAAGAATTCAAGATGCGGGAGCATACACGAATCAAGGTGATATTGTGTATCGATTTATTCCCTGTATGTGTGCGGGACTAGCTTATTATTTAAGTTTAAAAATAGCTCCAGAGAGAACACAAAATTTAAAATTATTATATGAGGATGAGTTACAAAGAGCTCTAGTAGAGGACAGTTCTTCTACTAGCACTTATTTGACTCCAAAGATATATTTTCCAACACAATGAGTTTCGCAAAAGGTAAATATGCAAAAGCAATATCTGATAGAAGTGGTATGGCTTTTCCTTATAATGAAATGGTTAAAGAATGGAACGGTGCTTTGGTTCATATTTCGGAATATGAAGCAAAACAACCACAATTAGAATTAAAAGTTGAAGTAGCAGATCCAGAGGCTCTACTAAATTCTAGAACAGATAGAACAGAGCCAAGTGTTCCTGTTGTTTTACCATTTAATCCTTTTACTACTGTTGCTTCAAGTCAAGCTTTCGTAAATGTTTTTTCTCCAGGTCATGGTAGATCAACAGGAGATACTGTAAGATTTAGAGGACCAACAACAACAGGAAATGGTTCTGGTAATACACAATATGCTTCTATTCCTAGTTTCGATGGTATTACAGATATTAATTCTAGTTCAGGATTCACAATAACAGTAGGTCAAAAAAATTCATCAGGAGGTGTTGTAACAGATACAACATCTGACTATTATCATTTTTCAAGTAGTGATACAGCAACATCAGGTTCTGTTTCTAGTGGCAACGATGGTTGCTCTGCAGGTCCTGTTACATTGGAGGCATAATGGCAAAAACATTAAGTGATTTAAGAACAGATATTAGAAACTACACAGAGGTAGATAGTAATGTTTTATCTGATACTGTTTTATCAACAATTATATCTAACGCAGAAGCTAGAATATTTAGAACAGTAGATTCCGATGACACAAAATTTTATGCAACATCAGAAACTACAACAGGTAACAGATATATAACAGTTCCTGTTGGAACAATTATTATTCGATATGTACAACTAACAAACCCTAGCAGTTCTGATCAAGTTTATCTAGAACAAGTAGATAGCTCTTTTATGGCTGAGTTTTTTGCTGATCCAGATAATTCAAATGATTATGCACAACCAAAATATTATGCTCAATGGGATTCTGATAACTGGGTCGTAGCCCCTACACCAGATCAAGCCTATGCTTTAACTATGGCCTATATTAAAAAACCCGACAGTATTACAACCTCAGATTCAACAACAACTTACCTATCAACATATGTATATGATTTACTATTATATGCTTGTCTTTCAGAAGCCTTTAAATACTTGAAAGGACCAACTAATATGTTAGATTTGTATGAACGTTCATATCAAGAAGCTGTTCAGACATTTGCTGTTGAACAACAAGGACGCAGACGTAGAGACGAATACACCAGTGGAGCTATTAGAACTTTAATTGATGCCCCACTACCAAAGTACAAATAAGGAGTAAAAAATGGCAAACATAATACCTGATTCTTTTAAAGAAGAAATTTTAAAAGGAACACATAATTTTGCATCTAGTGGAGGCGACAGCTTCAAACTAGCCTTGTACACCGATATCTCAGGTCTTTCAACATCAACTACCGCTTTTACTGCAACTAATGAAGTGAGCACTTCTGGAACAAATTATACTTCTGGTGGTAATGCTCTAACAAATAGTGGAGTAGCAGTGGCAAGTAATACTGCTTTTATTGATTTTGCGGATTTAACTTTTTCTTCTGTTACACTAAGTGCAGTGGGAGCGATGATCTACAACGATGATAACAGTGATAAGATTTGTTTGATTTTAGATTTCGGTGGAACAAAGACAGCAACAAACGGAGACTTTATTATTCAGTTTCCAGCTGCTGGTGCATCAACAGCTATCTTTAGAATAGCGTAGGAGAATAAATGGCACTTATTGTTAATGATAGAGTAAAAGAAACTACAACCACAACCGGCACAGGAACAATTACATTAGGTGGTGCGTCTACTGGTTTTGAAACTTTTGCAGCAGGGATAGGTAATTCTAATACAACTTATTATTGTATTACACTTCCAGGAAGCGCAGAGTTTGAAGTTGGTTTAGGTACCCTTAGTGGTGATTCTTCTACTTTAGCGAGAACAACAGTAATTAGTAGTTCTAACAGTGATAGTGCTGTTAATTTTTCTTCAGGTACTAAAGATGTTTTTTGTACATTACCTGCAAGTAAAGCAATTATTAAAGACGCTAATGGTGCTCTTGCGAGTACCACAATGTCAGGCGCTCTTGATCTTAATGGTAATGAATTAGTTTTAGATGTTGACGGTGACACAAGTATTACAGCGGACACCGATGATCAAATAGATATTAAAATAGCCAACGTTGATGTTGCTAATTTAACAACAGCGAACAGCGGTGACTTAGTTATCAAGACAGCAGTTTCAGATAAAGATTTTTCTATTAAAGGTAATGACGGTGGATCTGAAATTACAGCATTATCTTTAGACATGTCAGCAGCGGGAGCTGCAACATTCAACGATGATGTAGTTGTAGGCTCTAAATTAAAAATGCCTACGAATACAGCAAATAAAATTTTAGTAGCAGACGGCACAAGTTTTGAAGAAGTTGATTTATCTGGAGACGCTACAATAGCTTCTGGTGGTGCAATAACTTTAGCAAACTCTGGTGTGACTGCAGCTAGTTATACAGCAACAAATTTAACAGTAGACGCAAAAGGACGAATTACGTCAGCTTCTAATGGAGCTGCAGGTGCTTCTGCGGGCTTCGTGATTGCAATGGCCGTGGCGCTGTGATATAAAATGAATAAAAGGAGATAAATAAGTGGCCCAAGATTTTGAGAGAGCTGTAGCAGCAGATGGTTCGGGAGACGTAGCTATCGGTACAACTGCTAGAACAATAATTACATCTAATTCTGATGATGCAATTATTGGTATTAGATTATCAAATATAACAACAGCTACAATTAAAGCAGATATTTATATTACTAGCACTGCTAGTGGTGGGTCCGCAGATTCTTACATCGTTAAGAATGCTCCTATTCCAAGTGGTGGTTCATTAGAGCTTATCGATGGTGGTGCGAAAATTGTACTTTTATCGGGCGACGTTCTGAAAGCAAAATCAGACACTGCAGATAGTTTAAATGTATGGGTATCTTATATAGATAGCATTAGCACCTAGGAGGTATTATGGGATATTTAGGTAATCCAGTCACACAAGATTTCACCTCTTCAACTTCAGTTCAAAGTTTAACAGGTGATGGTAGTACAGCTTATTCACTATCAGCTAGTGTAGCCGTACCAGAAGATATCGCGGTCCTACGAAACGGAGTGCGTCAGAAACCGACGACCGACTATTCAGTTCAGGGTTCTCAAATAACTTTTACAACAGCCTTAGCTTCATCAGATTCTTGTTTTATAATTTTTTTAAATAGTGTTGTTGGTACAAATGTACCAGGAACTGATTCAATAACAGCACCTATGATGACATCATTCAACGGAGTCTATGAAAACCTAGCAACGATAACATCAACTGTAGCAGTAGCTGCAAGTGATAACGCATTCTTAGCAGGTCCTGTTACTTTTACAGGTACCGTCACAGTGGAGGGTAATCTTACAGTTGTATGAGCACTCTTGAAGTAAATAAATTAGCACCTCTTGCTGACAATGGCACGATTACTCTTGGTGATAGTGGAGATACATTTACATTAACAGCAGGAGCAAATCTAACATTAGGTGGTTCTAGTTCAACCATAATCATACCTAGTGGAGCCACTATAACAAACAACGGAACTGCTACAGGATTTGGTGGTGGTAAGATTGCTCAAGTAGTTCAAGCAAGTGCAAATAGTGGGAATAATTCTAGTAGTTCAAGTTTTACTAATACTGCTTGTGCTATAGAAATAACTCCAACAGCAACTTCATCTAAAGTTTTAGTAATGATGACTTTTGGATACAAAAATCCTCAACACAACCAAGCATTTTGGACTATTTATAGAGGCTCAACAAATTTAGGTAATAGTAATGATGGACTTGTTGGTAGTAAATTTGCTGGAGGTGAAACAAGAGCAGTTTGTTCCATGAATTATCTTGATTCCCCATCAACTACATCAACTATTTCTTATAATGTTTATCAAAAATCAGTTAATACAAGTACAATTACAATGAACCCAGATAGTTCTAATTGGACTGCAATAGCTATGGAGGTCCTAGCCTAATGGGAACAATATTTGTAGATAACCTCGAACCACAATCCGGGACTAGCTTAACGCTAGGAGCGAGTGGTGATACGGTAGGATTAGCCAGTGGAGCTTCGCAAACATTTGCTGTTAATACTCCTGCTTTTTTAGCTTATGGTAATACTGGACAAACAGCTAGTACCGACACGGACACAGTAGTGTCTTTAAATCTTGAAATTTTTGATTCAGACGGAAAATATGATACATCTACTTATAAGTTTACACCCACTGTAGCGGGTAAATATTTCTTATTTGGTCAAGCCAGACTAAATACTGATCATAATTTTAATGAATTTCAAGTGAATATTATAAAAAATGGTTCAACAGGATTAGCAAGAGCTGGAGGTGTTTATGGTCATTACGATATATTTACCACTTCTGTTATAGCTGATTTAGACGCAGATGATTATGTTCAACTAACTGTATATCAAGCAAGTGGTAGTAATAAAGACATAACAGATAATCAAAATTTAACTTTCTTTGGTGGATATAAAGTAATAGGAGCATAAATGTCAAAGATACTCGTAGATACAATAGACACTAGAAGCGGAACTTCTACCTTGACACTCGGTTCCACGAATGCCGGTACGATTGCCTTGGGCAGTGGTGATGTGCAGAGTAATTTTATGTATCCAGCTTTTCATGCTTATCCTAGTAGCACTATTACAATGTCAAATGCGACTAATACTGTAATGCCTTATAATACTGAACTTTACGATACAGACTCAGCTTATGATACAAGTAACTATCGTTTTACAGTTCCCAGTGGTAAAGCTGGAAAATATTTTTTTCATGGCATGGCTACAGATAATTACACAAGTTCTGCCGCTGTAGCAGTTCACTTACTTCTTTTTAAAAATGGATCAAAAGAATATTACAACGAACAAAATGGAAGAACCAGTAATTTATATGGAACAATTCAAATATCAGCTACAATGAATTTAGCAGTTGGAGATTATGTTCAACTCTTTGGTTATTTAGAAGGCGGTAGTGGTGTTTCATTTCGTGCTGGTGATGAAAGAAGTTCTTTTATTGGATATAGGATAGGATCATAATGAGCACGATCAAAGTATCAACAATCTCGCCTTTGGGCACAGACGCTACAAAGACTATTACTCTTGGTGAGAGTGGTGGCACATTAAGTATTGCTTCTGGTGCGAATACATCTGGTTTTGGTAAGATTGGTCAGGTATTACATACGACAACAAGCACTCAGTTAGCCTTGACTTCTTCTGCATACACTGATCTAGGACTTGAACAAAATATTACTCTTTCTACGACAAGTTCTAAAGTTTTAATATTTACTAATATACACTCTCAATACCAAGACTCTGGTCAAAATGCGGCATACACAATGAAGATGTTAAGAGATTCAACTCAAGTTTATACAGGTGGACAGTTATATGAAATAACTTCTGAAACAACAAACGCTACAGGACAACAAAAAGACTCATGGACTTTTTTAGATAGTCCTTCAAGCACTTCCGAAATCACTTATAAAGTACAGGTTTCAACGTTTAATAATAGCGATGTTACTTTTCAAAGAGGTGGATTTTTTCAAAGTGAATTATTATTAATGGAGATATTAGACTAATGACAGTAACAACAATACCAACAGCGGGGATAGCGGACACAGCAGTAAGTACAGCTAAGATCGCTGATAATGCAGTGACTGCATCTAAAGCTGGTTTTAATAATATAAACTTTAAAAACCTCATCATTAATGGTGATATGTCTATTGCACAGAGGGGTACTTCTGTTACAGGAATTGGTGCAAGTGATGGATATTTTACAGTAGATAGATTTCAATATACAAGAGAAGGTTCGCCTTCAGCAAGATTTACACAAAGTCAATCAACTGTAGTGCCTAGTGGTCAAGGTTTTGCGTCATCTATAAAAATGGATTGTAATACCGCACAAGGTTCTTTAAGTAGTGGCGATGGATTTAATATTCAACACAAAATTGAAGGACAAAATTTACAATTATTAAAGTATGGCACTTCAAGTGCAGTTACACTGACTTTATCTTTTTGGGTTAGAGCAACTAAAACAGGAACAAACATCGTTTGGATTTATCAAAATGATGATGCAAGAAGTCAAGCACAAGCATACACAATATCTTCAGCAGACACTTGGGAAAAGAAAACTTTAACCTTTTCAGCAGATACAACAGGAGTTATAGATAATAATAATGGTGAAGGATTTAGAATTAGTTGGTGGTTAGGTGCGGGAACTAATTTTCAATCAGGTTCATTAGCAACTACTTGGCAATCTCACTCCTCTGCAATTATAGCAGTCGGTCAAGTAAATCATGCTGATAATACAGCTAATGATTTTTACCTTACAGGAGTACAACTAGAAGTCGGTACATCTGCTAGTGACTTTGAGTTCTTACCACATGATGTAAATAAAAATAGATGTGATAGATATTACAAAAATCTTGATTCAAATGATTTTAGATTGTACACAACAGCTCTTGACGGAAATACATCTGATAGATTAGGTGGTACTCTTGGATTTACTACAGAAATGAGAACAAGTCCAAGTGTGACAAAAACAGTTGCTAATAGTCAAAGTGTTGAAAGTCAACATTTATCACCTAATGGATATTCAATATTTACCTCTGTTAGTAACAGAGGAGGAACAACTCATATTGACCAAATAAAATTTGATGCGGAGTTATAATGATTAGTACAGTTGAAAAAAAATATAATGCAGATAGCACTTTTAATTATGAAATTAATTATCAAGATGGAACTGTATGGACTGTTCCTCACAATGAAGAAAACAGACACTACCAAGAAATACTAGAATGGGTAGCTGAAGGAAACACAATTACAGATAATGGGGGTGGTGAATAATGGGCTACTTAGGAAATCCAATCGTACAAGGTAACTTCTCTCAAATTGATGATTTGAGCGGAAGCTTCAACGGTTCAACAACACAGTTTACCATACAAGTAGGTAGTAATACTCAGATCATTGGTAGCTTGGCACAATTACTGATTCATATTAACGGAGTGTATCAAGTACCGGGATCCGCGTTTACTGCAGGTTCTTCCAGTGGTACCATCGCGTTTACCGCAGCCCCTGCAAGCGGTGCAACCTTCTCTGGTATTATCTTTGGGGATACATTTGATGTAGGTGCTCCTACAGACGCAACGGTGACCGCGGCCAAATTAACAAGTATTAATGGTGCGTACAGAAATGTACAAACATTAACAGGAGGACTTTCTATTGCAGCATCTGAAAATGCGAGTATAGTAGGTCCTGTAACAGTGTCTTCAGGACAGACAATTAACGTAGCCAGTGGTGGAACGCTGGTCATATTATAAGGAGTAAACAATGGCAGATTGTGCAAAAGCAATACAATCAATCGGTTCTTATGAATTCGTCATTTCAGGTGATGTAAAGACAGAAGCTGATTTTAATGCTAATGTCAAATGGGTGTCTGGCGCTGACTCCAACGGAACTGCTATTTTTGGCTCTAAACCTGATGCAGTGACTTGGACAAAAGTTAAAGCCGACATGGACAAACAAGATGCATTCGTTAATCAAAAAGCAATTAACGCAACAGCACAAGCATATTTAACATCTACTGATTGGTATTCAATTAGAGCAGCAGAAGGCGGAACAGCTATGCCTTCTGATGTAAAAACAAAAAGAGCTGAAGAACGCGCTAAGATTGTGTCATACGCAAACTTTAGCGGATAGGAGTAAACAATGGCATCATTAAGCACAAAGGTAAAACTTTACTGCGCAGCTAACTCGAAGACTGTAGACTTTACAAAAGATGTTTTACTTCAGGATGATTCTGATGGTAAAGGTCCCTACATCAAGGAATGGAATATTTCTGGTTTGGACAAACCAACAGATGATCAACTCGCTGCACAAGAAGCAGCAGGTAACACTGAAGAAACAAACAATACAGTCAAAGCTACACGTAGAGCAGC
>Ga0181397_1000937_pt1 | contig 10768 bp, 10 predicted proteins | sample 20SPOviralmetaG_FD_130126 | JGI IMG/M metagenome (GOLD analysis project Ga0181397, IMG submission 130126) | Marine viral communities from the oligotrophic San Pedro Time Series (SPOT) site, San Pedro Channel, CA, USA - 20 SPOT_SRF_2011-02-23 | ecosystem: Environmental > Aquatic > Marine > Strait...
CCTCTCGTCCCTCTCGTCCCTGTCGTTATATAACATTATATAATAGTTATTAATTTATCCATATTTAATTAATTATATTTAGAATAAAAATATATTCTACTTAATATATAATGGTAGCAGACGAATCTATTTTTAATAAAGAAGAAAAACCCAAACGAAAATTAACTGAAGCACAATTAAAAGGTCTTGCCAAAGGTAGAGCGAAGGTAGCAGAAAAACGCCGTATAGAAAAAGAAAAAGAAAATAATAAAGAAATTGTTAAAACAAGATTAAATCAGAAAAAAGAATATAAAATCAAAAACAAAACAATACGCCTACAGAAAGAAGAGGAAATAGAAGAAAGATTAAAGAAAGAAAGTATAGAAAGAATAGAAGCATTTACAAAACTTAAATATAAATATATGGATAAGGCAAAGACTTTAGAAGAATTAAGAGAAATGAAAGTAGTATTAGATTCTATAAATGAAGAAGATTTAATGGATATAAAAGCATTAAGTGAAACTATATTAAAGAAGTCAAAAAATTTAAATAAATTATCTAATAACACTATAAATGAAACAAGAGAAGAAAAAGATTGTGGATACGGAGGAGAAGAATGAAAAGGATAAAGAAGAAAAGGATACAGACACAAAAACAGAAACTACTGACGATTTAAATGTATATAGTATTGACTACGACGATAGTAAATTAAATCAAGGAGAAACAAAATATCCATTATCTTCACCAGTTCATTTTCATTTAATAATTGGTAGAGTAAAAAGTGGAAAATCAGTTTTATTAAATAATTTATATTTATCTAAACGCTTTTTTGGAGACGATTTTAAAGTTAAGATATTAATTAGTTCTACTGCTTATAATGACGCAATAAATAAATATATGTTAGAAGATTTTGACTATGTATTTAGTGAATATACAAGTGAATTATTAGACGAAATATTACACATGATTGAAAATGACGAAGGAGAAGGTAGATTTTTATTATTACTTGACGATATTATAGATAGTAGCGTTATGAAACGAGGTGGAACTGCTAAAATAGATGGTTTAATTAGTAGATATAGACATATCGGAAATGGGGATGTAGAAGGAAAATTAACAATTGCTATGGCGACACAATATTTTAAATCTATTTCAGTTATAGCGAGAAATAATGCTACAGCATATTATATAATGGGTATGTTGCCTGAAATGGAACTGGCAAAAATTAGTGAAAGTTTAAGTTATTTTGGGGGTAGTAGTAAAGCATTTTTAGATATTTTTTATAGAAGTAAAAAAGAAGCATACGACTTTTTATATTTAAGTGTAGAACATTTAGAAGCAAGACGAAACCATACTGAATTATTATGGAAACAAGGAGATAATATGTATAAAAGTGCCGAACAATTAAAAGCAGAAACTGAAATTAAAGATAATATTAATATTTAGAATAAATATAATAAAATCAATATATATATATATAAAATGAGTAGTGCTGGATTAGATTATTTTGCGAATTTAAATAAATATAAGGGGGAAGCAACTGCCTCTATGGATACATATAGAAACCACGCTTTAGAAAAAGTTAAAGAAAAAAATAAAGGAGTTCAAGAAAAAATAGACGCAGTCCAAAAAGCAGGATTAGGTGTATCTGCTCTTGGTATTGCTATGAAATCTATTAATAAACAAATACCTAAAGAATGGTTAAATTATGATGCTGGAAATACTAAAGGTTATAATTTTCAAGATCGAGGAAATCATTTACATTCTACTCAAATGGAAAAAGGAGGTGGTGATGGATTACATTATGAAGTGCCTGAAGAAAATTTTAATTCGTCAAGACAACCACGACCAGGCGATAGAATGCGTAGTGCTATTGAACCAGAACCAACTACTTCAGTTAGTGTTAATGAACCACAAGGTATTTATGAAAGATTAACCGACGCTCAAGATATAGATAGTAAAGTTAGTAGCACTCCATTAAAAGGAATAGAAGAAGAAACTAGTATAGACGATGCGGTAGGGGACGCACAAGTTGATAGATTAACACAAGTTGAAAATCAAGCACAAGCAGATTTAGACCAAGAAAGAGTAGAACGATTAACACAAATAGAAAATGCTGGGGATGTTGAACCAAATGTTATAGACGAACAACAAACTTATCAACCAAGAGGCGGTAGTGAAACTGGTGCTGGAGCGAGTGAAAATGTTATGACTGAAGAACGAGCGAGACAATTTACACAAGGAGATAATACTATTTATTCAGATAATATAGATAGTGAAATACAAGCAGGAGAAGAAAGTGAGATACAACCTGCTGTAGGAGCATCTAGAAAACCTGAACCAGTAGATGTTGAAAACCGAATAGCAGGAGATACAAATGCGACAGATGTTCAAAATGCTGGGGGTAGTGCTATTACAGCAGAAGACCAAGCGAAATTAGATCAACTTACGGACGGAGCAACTGAAGCAGAAGATTTACTACAACAAGATAAAGACGCTGTTGGTGAAGTGGCAGGAAAACAAAGTGCTACTGCTGGAGAATCAGTAGGCGAAGGTGCTGGTGAATCAGGTGGTATTGCTGGAGATATTGCTGGAGAAACTGGTGATGCTTTACTTGCCGAAGGAGGGGGAGAGGAGGCGGTTGCTGTAGGTATAGATGTGGCAGGAATGGCGAGTGGTGTAGGTGAAGCAGTTGGGGCAGCATTACTACTTGGTTCATTAGCGTATGAATTATCACAAAGTAGTGTAATGAAAGGTAAGGAAGACACGGCAGAAAAAGCGATGCCGACTCAGGCAGCGTCATACGGAGGTGCTGATATTCAATCAAGCGGAGCAACAGGACGAAGCATCGTTTAAATTCTATTTTTTTTTTATTTTAATATTATACTAATATATATATATGTTAAATGACTATACAATCGCCATACCCTCTTTTTCAAGATCTGATATCTTATTTAGTAAAACTCTACCATTATTGTTTAGATACAATATTAGTAAAGATAAAATCACTATATTTTTACGAAACGAAGAAGAACGACAAACCTACGGAGAAGAAAATTTAAAAGGTTATAAAGTAGTATTAACTGGTTGTATAGGCATTTGTGAAACAAGAAATTTTTTACAATTTTATTATTATGATAATTTAGAATATACAAATGTCTTATTTATTGATGATGATATAGAAAGCATTATAGAAAATAAATTACCAATAATGAATTTAGATAAATTTATTAAAGAAGCATTTATAGAGACTAAAAGACGAAATTTTAATATATGGGGAGTATCGCCATTTCATAATCATTTTTTTATGAAAGATACTATTACAGATAATTTAAAATATATCTGTGGAGCATTTTACGGAGAGATTTTTGATAGAGAAAAATATATGATACTAAGTGATGTCGGACACGGCGAAGATTTCCAAAAAACTATGGAATGTTTTATAAGAGATAATGGTGTAGTAAGATATAATGGAATTGCTATAAAAACTAAATATTTCGGTGAAGGTGGAATTAATGAGAGTTATGGTGGATTACAAAATAGACAAGTTGCCATGGAACGAAATGTAAAATATTTAAAAGATAGGTATGGATCTATGTGTCGTATTAAAATAAAAGATTATGGATATGATATTAGGTTAAATCCATATTTTAAAAATAAAATAGAATAAATATTTATTGAATAAAAAATATATAATATTTATAATAATGAATATTAATCTTCTTGCTCCAACGAATAAATGTAGTGATTTTAATGTATCATTTAAAGAACCTGTTGTAATTGACGCAAATTCTAAAGTCCAATTTAATTGGGTTAAACTGGCAAGGCATAATGGAGTAGTTTTAGAGAAAGACGAAACTATTATTATAGAACCAGCGTTGCCTCTACCCAGTCGCATACCGAACGCACCAGGCACTTTAAATTTAAATGGTATTTCATTTATGAATTCTAATAAAGTTATAATTCCTAAAGGTAGTTATTCTGGAAAAGCATTACAAAGGGTTATTACAGATAAACTAAATGATTTTGTTGGTGCTACACCAGGCATACAACACCAAGCAGGATTTAATACAACAGATTATTATTCAGCAATAGATCAAGATTTTGTAAAAGGCACTAATAATATATTAAAAATCGGTTTAGAAACAAAACCAGTTCAAGGTGTTGTAGGTTTTAGACAAACTAATTTAGAAAATAATAATAGATTTGGAGGCATTACTTTAGATGTAGAAAATCATTTTAATTCTACTTTAACAAATATAACCGAAAATTTGGGTGGAGCATTAGGAAACACTAAAAGAATAAGATATAGAAAAACGGCACAAAGAGGCACAGGTTCTCCCCAACCACTACAATATGATAATTATGCTATGTCGCAAGAACATTTAGTTCATTATGGAGTGAATAATTTAGCAAATGTGGATAGAGCATTAAAACCAGTTAAAAACGAAATTAATTCTGATGTATGGATAAAAAATTGGAATTTAGAAAATGGTGTTTATGCTGAAAGTGTTAAAACGCTGGGTGAATATAACGCAGTAGCAGTAGGACCTGACTACAAAAACTTTCAAGAAAATATATATTTAGGATTATATAGTAGAGAAGTCGCTACTGCTGGAACTACTATAGTAGATGATAGTGCTTCCAATCCCTTAGTTATTAGAACTGGTGGGACTACAGCAAACTCACAAGGCACTGGAACATTCAATCCTTGTCTCCAAAGTAATGGAGCACCTAACTCATTTCCTATGTCTTATATATCTGTAGAAATTGGTAAAAACTTTAGTGCTTTGGGGAATGAAAATACTGAGTATCCACATTGCGATTATATTATAGTGAGGGCAGCAGTTAAAGGTGCTGGAGCAAATGATAAACTACCTAATTTAGAAATAAGCGACATAATGGATAATATGGAAATAATACATATTGATAGAATATCTAAATACACAAGTGATCCTGATTATAGACCTAAAATATTTCTTTCAACCTATTTTAAACAAAATGTAAATTTTGATCGGAATGTAAAACCAACCGCAACAAATTCAACTTCTACAGCATTATTAGATGAAAGCAAATTATTTTTTAAGGTTTATTTAGTTGGAGACGATCAAGAAGCAGCATTAATATATGATAGTGGTATAGATGGTTTCTATGGATTTAAACATAGTTTCTTTAATAAATATGAAGATATCGGAGCAGACACCCAAAGTGCTTTACGAGTGAATACACAAATACCTTTTAATGTTCTACTATCGGCACAAAAAATAGCGGATGGTTGGGATAACATTAGAATTAAAGGTATGAATAAAGGCGGTCAATATGATAATAACCCATTTACAATTATCAGAGGATATAGATTTATTTTACCAAAAGTTATTGCTAAAATGATAAATCCAGCAATTACAACTCCTACTTTTACAACTGAATTTTTATATCCTACACCACAAACAACAATCTTATATGATGATAATGATAATGAAGAAATAAGAGTAGATGATATTACAAGTGCTTTTAAAGACGAAGATATAAGCATACATTTAGATAATTTACCATTAGAAAATTACAAAAATACTGAATTATCATTAAATAAAGGATTAAAGAAAAATTTATTAGTTAATATTCCTTCACCATTTAGTGATGCTATACAATCAGGTATTTTATTAACTTCTAAATATTCACCTAATACACCATTTATAACTACTTTAAAGAATCAAGAATTTAAAACCAATAGTTTAAGAATTTTAATAAAAGACGCTAAAACAGATCGTCCAATTGAAGATTTAATATCTGCGTCTGTAGATTTTACAATTTTAAAATAATAAAAATTTAGAAAAATAATTATATATATATATTTTATAAAAATGCCAATCGTAAAAAAACACTTCTCGCTTTCACCCTTAAATGATAATCCAGTAGTTATGACTGGAAATTTTATTGCTGGGGGTATGTCGCATAAAGATGGTTTCCCTACTATTAAATTCTCTATTCCACAACAAGAAGCATTACTTGAAACTCAAACCTTACATTTAGTAGGTCAAATTTTAGTGAAAGAAAGTGATACTTCTTTATTTGACGATGCCCCAGTTCTTAATACTGATAATGAAGATAATGGTGCTGGTCTTTCAAAAAGAACCGCCCTCAATATCCCTAATTGGGGTGGAATTAAAAATGTAATTGATAAAGTTGTAATCCAATCTAAAAAATCTCTTGTTGAAATATCTTCAGCAAATAACTACTCTCAGTTTGAAGGTCTTGTAGAAGCATACCATTACAATCAAGACGATTATATCCATACTCCACTATCTCGTAGTTTAGCGAGTGGAGCAAACGCAGACCAAGTAAATCGCAAAGTCTTAGCATCTGCTGCTGCTGCCACATTCCCTACAATAGACGGCACACAAGATAGAATGGTAGGTCAGCATTTCTCTATTAAAATTAATACTGATTTACTAAATACTATGCCTCTCCATTTAGGTCAGCAAAAATTAGGTGGTTGTCTAATTACACTACACCTCGCACCTGATAGTGCCGTATTCCACACTCGCCATAGAAGTGTTAGTGTAGCAAACCAACCTAATGCTAAATTCGCTTCAAGTGTTAATTATGTTCTTAAAAATCTTAAATTAGAAGGTCGCTATGTTATTCCAACCGCACAAGAAAATTCAGCATACCCAAATCAGATGATGTTAAATAGTAGATTAAATCTTATTAATGATATCCAGTCCTCAATTAATTCCAGTTCCTACACACCTCAATTACAATTTGTTAAAAGTATGGTAAATGTTTATTTAGATAACGACCAAACTAATAATAGTGAGAAAAATTCTAATAACTTTAGACATCCTGTAGGACATAAAACGAACCAACAAGCGAAAAATGGATTAAGATTTCCATTTGACTACAAAACAATTGTAAAACCTGACTTCAAAAGTAGTTTCTCAAGAAACGGAGGTGCTGTAGAAGGTGATATAACACCTTCGGCATTATCAGTTAAAGCAAGTTCTATGGGGGATGTAGAAGTTCGTAAGCAGTTTGAAAGGGCATTATTAGGAGGCAAAGAAGCATACCATTCTTCCGCAACTATAGATCTATTTAATAATTCTTTAACTGAAGACTACGATGAAACCAACGCAGGAGCGGATGGTGTAGGTAATAATTGTTTCCCTAATTGCCAAGGTATCGGTGCTGACTTCTCATTTGGTATGGGAGGCATACAAAATTTTGTAAATCAGGACTACAACCTTACTATAGAAAGTGGTGTGAATACTGGAAACACTTTACTACCAAAATCTCGTAGAGATAACAACCCACACCTACAACAGACATTCATACGCCACCAATCTCAGTTAAATCTCGCCAACCTTGTTAAAGTTATTTAATTTAATTTAAAATAAATATAATGACTGAAAAATTATTTTTACTAACCTTATTTTATCTAATTCTATTCATTAAATAAATAGAATTAAATAATGAATAAAAAACAAATTTGAAAGTGAAAATATTTCATATGAATTTAATAACTAAACAAACCAATATGTCTAAACCACAATCATTTTACAGAGAAAATACAACACAATCTATTGAAGTTCCAGAAGTAGAATTTAATGAAATAAAAGCAAAATGTAATAAAAATAAATCTAAATCTTGTTTTCATAAAAATTTATCCCCCAACGGACTTTTAAAAGCAAAATATTATATTGACGACGAAGGTGCTATATGGTTAAAAGATATAGTAGATAAAGATTTTATAGAAATATATTACAACACACCTGACGCAGACGATACAGAAGAAGAAGAAGAAGAATATGAATATACTGCTTATGGTTCAGTAAAATTATATAAAGTTGTTATAAATGTTGCTGGTGGTGGTTTAATGAATGGAAATGCTTATGCTAATATAGAAGGTGAATGGAAAACAGAAGACGATTTTAATGACGGAGAAGAAGGTGAAATATATTATTGTGAATATGGTAGTAATCCTATTAAACAATATAGAGGAACTAGAATTGTTTGGGGTGAAGAGGATAAATTTAATATAGAATAAATATATCTATTATAATTATATAACATAAAAATATAACAGGGCGAAAAGGGACGGCACTTTTCAGATTTAGAAAAAAAAACTGAAATTTTGAGATTTTCAAAAAGGGTCGTCCCTCTCGTCCCTCTCGTCCCTGTCGTTATATAACATTATATAAATATAATAAAAAACTAATCTAATTTTTTTGGGGTTTATATAAATATATTTTTATTTAGAATAAATATATATACCTATTTATAACATTTCATTTTTTTAAAGTCTTCTACAATTTCTTTTTGTTGTTCGTAGGTTTCTTTAAAAATGTCTGAGACTTCTAACAATCTACCCTCTGTAAATTTTTCACTAAACATACTTACAATTTCCGCCATAGTTTCTTGTGTTTTTATATGATATTTTAATAAATTTTCATAGTCGTCATTATAACAATAACTATAAAATTTTATATATCTGGAATATAATTTTTTTGCGTTGAGTGAGTCTTCTAAATTATTACTAAGTCTTTTTCTTTCTTTTTCAGTAGTAAATTTGTGGAGGTTAGGACTATTCGTTAATTTTTCCCAGTCCTTTATTTCAGGTTTTATTTCATTTTCTAAATATTCTTTAAAAGTGTTGATATTGTTTTTCCATTCTTTTTTATTATAATTCAACCACCGACTACGAACTGCTTGTTTTGAGTAAGACATTCCTGAGAATTTGTTTGTTGCTTGGTTGCTTGGTTTCTTAGCATATAGAAACAAAATCAAATTCAATTTTTTTTTTAATGAATATAGTTAGACCTCTAGGTCTTGATTATATAATAGTTAGATATGGAGACCTAGCACCCTAACTATCCAATTATATAAAAAAAAACTAATCTAATTTTTTTGGGTTTATATAAATGATATATCTATTCATAAAAGATTTTAAAACCTTGGAAAACTCCTTTATTATTTTCGTGGTATTCTTTTAAACTTTCTGATACACTTAATAATAAACCTTCGGTGTAGTTATCAGCGTAAAATTCTACAAAGTCCCCCATAGTTTCTTGTAGTTTTTCATAATATATTTTAAGATTTTTCCAGTCGTCATTACAACAATAAATAGTAAACTTCATTTGGCGTGAATACATTTTTTTTTTTAAAATAGACCTTTTTATATGAAGTTTTATCTCTTCTAAATCGTTCTCGTTCTCTGGAATGTTTAAATCTTTATCTTTTAAATAAAATTCACCCTCTTCTATAGTAATTTTTATATCATTAATTAATTTTTTTAAGCGTTCGTTTCTTTTTTTCCAAAATGGTTTATTATCATTTATCCATTTAGTATGAATTTGTTGTTCGGTGTAAGACATTCCTGAGAATTTGTTTGGTAGGATTTGGTTTGGAATTTGGTTTGGAATTTGGTTGAGATTTGGTTTCAGATTTGGTTTCTTGTTTGTTGCTTGGTTGCTTGGTTTCTTAGCATATAGAAACAAAATCGTATTCAATTTTTATTTTAACCACAATAGTTAGACCTCTAGGTCTTGATTATATAATAGTTAGATATGGAGACCTACGACCCTAACTATCCAACTTAAAAAAAAAATTGAATACGATTTCGTTTCAGTAGCATAAGAAACAAACAATCCAAAAGAGCAACCTACGACCCTAACTATTATAACCTACGACCCTAACTATCCAACTTAAAAAAAAAATTGAATACGATTTCGTTTCTATAACATAAGAAACAAACAACCAAACAAGCAACCAAATCTTACAACCAAATATGCCTTTCACCGCCACTCAAACCAAAAAATTCACAGAGGACATAGACCAAGCATTCAACCTTCTCAACCCAACCAAAGAAGATATTATGACTATATTTAATAAATATAACACCAAGCAAACCAAAACTCCAAGAAGTCCAAGAACTCCAAGAACTCCAACAACTCCAAAAGAAAAAAAAATTAATGTTAAGACCCCCCACCAAGGAATTATGAATATTGGTGAAGCAGGATATACGAGCGATATATATTATGGGACTATGGAAGAACGAAAAATGGTTAGAGATATTAATATATTTAATTCTTGGGAAGAAGCATATGAGGTGTTGATTCACACACACGAAATCTACACCCAACACCAAGCAAACAGCATAGTCCAAGTAAAAGCAGGTTTTCAGTTAAGAATTGGAACGAAACACAAAATAAATAATAGAAGCACAAAGCGAAACGAATTTGTTTGGATTTTTGACGAGACTGGAAATATAAATTTTAAAGGACAAACTTATATTATCGCTGATTATTTAAAACAATTAAAAGAACAAGACGGAGTTGAAGAAGAAGTGGTGGTTGAAGAACCAAAAGAAGAAGTGGTGGTTGAAGAACCAAAAGAAGAATTGGTGGTTGAAGAACCAAAAGTTAAGAAACCATTTAAAATGTCTAAAATGTCTAAAGAACAAAGGAAAAAAAATAAAAGAATAAAAATAGAAGCAGAACGCAAAGCAAAAGAAGAAGAAGAAGAACGCAAAGCAAAAGAAGAAGAAGAACGCAAAGCAAAAGAAGAAGCAGAACGCAAAGCAAAAGAAGAAGAAGACGAAGAAAGCGAAGACGAAATTGAGGCAGAAATAATTATTATAGAAGAAAAACATTATTTAATAGACAAAAAGACTTATGAATTATATGATTATGAAACACAAGAACCTTGTGGAACTTATAGGAATGAAAAACTAATGCTTTTTACAGAATAAATCTAAAGAAACAAAAACAAAAAAATTAGAATAGACAAAAAA